>ENA-UOOD01002307-UOOD01002307.1-human-gut-metagenome-genome-assembly--contig:-CS67-NODE-2307-length-17352-cov-4.896745_pt1 | contig 17352 bp, 10 predicted proteins | sample MGYA00242464_ERZ724011 | MGnify/ENA metagenome assembly ERZ724011 | reverse complement strand
TCTTTGGTTGCAAAGAAGCAGATTAACGTCACTGTCGGTGACAATGGTAAATTTATCGTATCTGGTGCGAAAACAAGTACAAAATATCACTTTTTGAACTGTATCGTAAAAGATTGAACTGTAAAGTAAGATATTTATAAACATCTGCGCCTTGTAAAACGGGCGCAGAATTTGTTATGAAATCTAACGGACTGTAAAAGGCGGTAGCTTTTGGGATTTTTTTTCAGCAAAGAGTGCGCTACAATGCAGACAAGAAAACAAAAAGAGAGGTGGAGCTTCATGAAAGCAAAAACAAAAACAAACCCTCGCAGTAAAAAGGGGGATGGTATCATCAAAAATCTTCTGTATGACATCCGCTACAATCCATATCTGTGTCTGTTGGCACTACCGGCAGTCATCTGGTTCTGCGTATTTTCTTACGCACCATTAGTGTATTTGATAGCTTCCTTTAAGAAGTACTCAGCCGTTAAGGGACTGTGGGGAAGTGATTGGGTTGGCTTTAAGAACTTTAAGGCATTCTTTGGTTCCAAGAACTTCTATACGGTAACGTTTAATACCTTATATTTAAATGCACTTTTTATTATCAGTTCCATGCTGGTATCAATTTTGATTGCAATTGCGCTGTCTGAGGTATCAGGAAAGTGGTTTAAGAAGATTACACAGTCAGTTGTCATTCTGCCGCACTTTATTTCATGGACAGTCGTTGCACTTCTCTGTGAGGCACTTTTAAAGACAAACAATGGTTTTATTAATAACATCTTAGCAACATTGGGATTTGAGAGAATCAACTTCTATCAGAATGCAGATGTATGGCCGGCACTTCTTACATTCTTAAAAGTATGGCAGGGTGCAGGTTATGGCTCTATTGTGTATCTGGCAACTATCACAGGTCTTGATCAGGAGATGTATGAGGCTGCCAGAGTGGATGGTGCAACAAGAGGTAAATGTATCCGTTACTTGACACTTCCTTTGTTAAAGTCAACTGCAGTCATGCTGTTTATCATGAGCATCGGAAAAATCTTCAATGGTGATTTCGGTATGATATACAACTTGGTATTAAATAATACCATGCTGTACCGTACAACAGATGTAATTGATACATATGTATACCGTATGTTAGTTGAGTCAAGTAACATCGGACAGTCTTCTGCGGTATCCTTGTATCAGTCTATTATGGGTCTTGTGATCGTTCTTGGAACAAATGCATTAACGAAGAAGTTAGACCCAGATTCTGCATTATTCTGATGAGGGAGGGAAAGTAAAATGGCAAAGAAAGAAAAACAAAAGAAGCAATATGATGCGAAAAAGCATATTCAAATGACAGGAAGCGACCGTGTGATGAATGGAGGCTTTTATCTGTTTATCACAGTGTTCTCGATCATTTGTATGATTCCGTTTTTGTTAGTTTTAGGTTCCTCATTTACTGCAGAGCGTGCATTGACACAGAATGGTTACAATATCTGGCCGTCTGAGTTTTCGCTGGATGCGTACAAGCTTGTATTCGTCAGTGGCGATATCCCGCAGGCATACCTTATAACTGTTGGAATAACAATTGTCGGAACTTTTTTCTCAATGGTATTTACATGTGGTGCGGCATATGCGATGTCTGTAAAGAATTTCAAATCAAGAGGCGTGCTGGCACTGTTTATCTACTTTACTATGCTGTTTAACGGCGGTTTAGTAGCAAATTACCTTCTGACAACAAAGTTTTTACATTTGCAGAATAACATTCTTGTTTTGCTGCTTCCTAGCTTTTGTAATGCATGGAACATTCTTCTGATGAGAAATTTCTTCAGCGGAATTCCAGCTTCTCTTGCAGAGTCTGCAAAGATTGATGGTGCAAACGATATCACAATTTTGATTAAGATTATAATTCCGATTTCCCTTCCGGGAATCGCTACGATTGGTTTGTTCTACGCACTGACATACTGGAATGAGTGGTATAAGTGTCTTCTGTATATCGACTCCAGCCACAGCCAGTACTACACCTTACAGTATTTGATTCAGCAGATCTTACGTCAGGTAAACTATGCAGCAAACCAACCGGCAGAGGCAGTAGGTCTTAATTCGCTTACACTTCCGACTTATGCATATCGTATGGCAACCATAATCGTTGCAATTGGACCAATTATCCTGCTGTATCCATTCTTACAGAAATATTTTGTACAGGGTCTGACAGTTGGTTCCGTAAAGGGCTAAGAGAGAATAATAAGCAGAAATGCAATGTAATTGTAATAAAAAGGATAAGAATTGAAAGCATAAAAAAGAGCATCCGTCAGGGTGCTCTTTTTGCGTGATGGAAAAGTTTCAAGTAATTTAAACTCGTTGAATTACTGCTCATTCTGCTTCTTTTCTTTTCGGTACTCATTTGGCGTGGTGCCCATATGCTTTTTAAAGAATGTGAAGAAATAGTTCTTTGTTGAAAATCCAAGTTGGTCGCTGATATCTTGAAGACTTGTGTTTGTGTCTGCGAGAAGATGGCAGATCAGTTCAAGTTTTTTTTGAATGATGTAGTTTGAAAGTGAATCGCCAGTGTTTTCCTTGAAAATGCTTCTAAGATAGTTGACGGATAGATGAACCTCGCCTGCTAAGAAGACAACGGAAAGATTTGGGTTAGACAAATTGGAATCAACTAGCTCTAAAATTGTATGAATAAGCTCTGGCTTTTCACTGCTGTGACTCTTAATCTCCGCCAGCTCTTCAATGTCTTGTTTTCCACGATTTAGAAGAAAATTTTGAATCGTGTTGATGTCAAGCTGAGTTAAAATGGCGATCTCCCAAGGGAGCGTCTGAACCATCAGATCATTTGCATTTTCAAAACGCTGCATCGCAACCTCAAGCTGAAGAATAGAGCGAATCGTCTGATCAAGATGAAACTGCCTAATTACATTGAACAAGTCAGCCAGTGCATTTGAGAATGCATCAAAATCTGTATTTTTAAGAGCTGCGATTACGGCAGAATCCAGTTCATATGGATAATGCTCGGCTGCCGGCGATGGCAGAGAGAGTTCATCAGCAAAATGGATGGAGCCATCTCCAGTTAAGAAACGCCTGTTTAATGCATCCTGAGCACTGCGGTTTGATAGGGACAATTCATCAAGATCACTAACACGTTCGCCAATACCGATGGACAGTGTAATATTAAACGTATTTTGCATAAATTCCTGTCCTTCAAGTAAAATACTTCGCAGTGTCTCGTTTGTCGCATCATCGTGATTAACAAAATATATAACGCTCGGGAAGAACATATCCATATTAATAAAGAGAACCTTAGATTCCATTAGCTCATTAAAAACATTGCTAATGGAGTAGCGAAGAAGACCAATTCCGCCGGAATCCTCCTTCTGACGGGAAGAAAAATCAATGCTGATCACAACGATCTGGCTGTATGCGTGACAGAAATATTGGTTTAGTGCTTCATATTCCTGCGGATAAATCTGATTTGCATTGCTTCCGTTTGTCATAAGGCGCTTTAAGGTAATGCGATCCTTTTCCTTTAGCCAGTTGTTGCTCATCGCCTGAAGGCGTGCATTTGCTGTAGTGATATTTTGGTAAATGCCTGACAAATACGTAAAATCATCCATGCCTGCAGTTTGTACGGCTGCTTCGATAAGCGCAGAGCTGTTTGTGATCGTTTCCTTGAACTGGCGAAATGGTTTGTAGACGATCACGCTGACACCGAAAGTAACTAGCATGCCGAGTACGATGAAACATACACCATAAAGCAGCACAACCCAGATCAGATGATTCGATGTGTAGAGTGCATTTTGATTGAATACAGAGTAATATGTCAAATTCATGCCGCTGTTATGTAAATAGACAACTCGACTTTTTAGCAGTCCAGAGCCTTCCAAGAAATAACCCGTTTTTGAAACACGCTCTGTAATTTTTTTGTAGGCATCATCATCATTTACATTTGTACCCCACAGCTCTGGGTCAGATGAAATAAGCACATCACCATCACCACAGACCTCAAGGATGTTGATATAATTGCTTGACTCGAGCTGAATCATTTCCTCATAAGCATCACAGTCAATGTTTACAATAATTGCACCTAGCTTTGAAGTATGGATAATCAGTGAAAATACGCGCTGAGAGGCAAATTTAGGACCGCGGGACACCCATCTAGGCAGACCATAGTAAAAAGCAATGTTCGGTGTGTGTTCCTGCAAAAAGGTGAAAAGCTCCTGATCATAGTGTGCTTCTATTGGACTGCGGTTATAGGCATCAAGTACAGTTTCAGTTCGAAAATTAATGAAATACAGAGAGTGAATCAGAGAACTGGTCTGCTTCATCTGATCATAAATTTTTCGCCCCTGTAATCCTGTTGTTTGCGTATAATCAGTGGAATACAAAAGCGCTGACATATCGGCATCTTCCATAATTTTAAAGCAGCTGCTGGCGATATCCTGCAGTACAGATTGATTTAGCTGGTAGGCACGGTTGATGCTTCGCTCCTGCATATCAGATAGTGTATGTCTGTAGTCATCATTTACATAGTATGTGATTAACGCAGAAAAGAGCAAAAACAAAGCGGCCGATACTAGTGCGTATGTGTGAAAAAGCTGTTTAAAATAAGAGTGCTTTTTTAGCTCTTGCCGGTATAGCGTGAGAGGGGAGTGATGTTGTTTCATAAAAAACCATGCCTTTCCGTTTTATGTGTAGTTTTTTGCCGAACTTAATTATTGTAATTGTATCATTGGTACAAAAGTTTGACAAGCATTTGCATCTTAAAAAATGAACTTCAATTTTCAACACTGGGAAAAATAGTTAAAAAATCAACTCATAGTGCATTTTTATATTTTTTATACGATTTAGCATTCGTTCTATATGATAAATGAGGGAGAGCAACAGTAAATAGTATAAATGCTACTGAAAAGCACAGTCTGTTAGTTTGTGGTGTTGAAAATCAAAAATTTTTAGATAAAATGGAGCCATACCCAAACAGGGAGCTCCAAGAGGGGACAAAACAGAAAGGCGGATTATAAGAATGAAGAAGATGACAGGAAAAATGGCAATGGCGATGGCAGGTCTGATGGCGTTTGGCACAATGGGCACAGGTGTAACTGCAATGGCAGCAGAAGATGGAGACGTGGTAACAATCAAGTTTATGCATTTTGGACCAAAGCCAGACAACTGGGATGCTGTGTACGCAAAGTACGAAGAAGAGTACATGAATGAGGTTGGCGTAGCACTGGACATCACATGGGTTGAGCGTGCTGATTATAAGGATAAGTTAAACCTTGAGATTACAAGTGGAAATGACTGGGATCTTGTTTTTGACGCATCATGGGTTCAGTTGAAGAATCTGGCACCGGAAGGCTACTATGCAGACCTTTCTTCCTATTTTAACAATCCAGATGAGTACCCGGGACTGGCAAAATCATTCTCAGAGGAAGTAATGGAAGCAAATATTTGGTTCGGTCAGATGTGTTATATTCCACTGTTTGAAACCTACGGAAATGGTATTCCAGTCGTATGGTACAGAAAAGACTGGGCAAAGGATTGGGGCGTAGGAACCGACGGCCAGATCAACAGCTACGATGAGATGGAACAGTACTGGCAGGCAGCAAAGGATGCAGGTGTAATTCCTTATGGCGCATCTCAGTCAAGAGGATTCTTCCAGCAGCTGTCTGTTAGAGGTGAAGCGTATGAAGGATCTGCACAGGCTGGACTTCAGTCATTCTCATCTGCAGGCTTGACCATTTGGACTTATGTAAAGGATGGCGAGCTGGTAAGCTATGCAGTAGAAGGTTCTGGTGATGAGAACTTTAAGGATTTCCCAGAGGGATGGAACTATGACTTTGGTGCTGATCGCTATGAAACGTTTGCCAAGTGGCAGGATGCAGGTTATATTGATCCAGATTCCTTAAGTGTAACCGATTATGACACTCCATTTGAGGGTGGACTGAGCGCATCTATCGTTGGCACATTGGATGACTACGTAAAAGTTATGAAATATGTAGACTCCTGGGAGGCGGCCGGAGATGATGATGCAGAATTGGGTTACTTTGTATACGTAGATTCGATCCGTGATAAGGAAGAGGGTGCAATTCCGACTGACCGCTCTGGTAACAATGGTCTCGCAATTCCAGCATCATCTACAAAGATTGATGCAACTATGAAGTTCCTTGACTGGATGTTTGGCTCTCAGGAGGCACATGATCTGATTCAGTATGGTGTCGAAGGTGTTGATTTTGAGTATGGCGAAGAAGAGGGAACTGTGAATGTATTGAGCGATTATAATTCTCAGTTTGGAGCCTATAGCATGACCTGGAACCCAACATACGCACTTATTGGAACCTACTATGATGACCAGACACTTGAATACAGACGTTATGAGCTTCAGGATTCCACATTCGTTACCATGCCAGTAACTGGTTTCCACTTCGATACATCTGATGTGGATCTGGCAACTTCTGTTGCACAGTGCAAGGCTGTTACTGATATGGTTGCAACCGTTAAGGGACATGGTATCCGCGTAGATGGCTATGGCAACTCCTATGATACAATGGAAGAGATGCTGAAGGCAAATGTTGACGAGGCTATGGAGAATGGCGGACAGGAAGTTGTTGATGCACTTGTTGAGCAGCTGACTGCATATCTGGCAAACAAGTAAAACAAAATTTAAAATCGAAATAAGTAGCGCGAAGGCGGGCGGTGTGTGAAAGAAATACCGTCCGCCTTTTACATAGGGAGGACAGGCAGAATGATCTCAGATGATAATGGCTTTTTTTACCGAGGGCTTTTTCAGTATAATAAAAATACAAAAGACTACTTTCACAATCCAGTACTGGCAGTGTGCCTGACATGTGAGGCAGAGAAACTGCCGTTATTTGTCACCGTTGAAATGGCAATAGAAAAGCTAATCGGCAAGTGTACATCGTACTCTTGTTACGGCGCAGGTATGCATGACAAAGAGCAGACAGTGGTTTTATTTAAGAAAAGAAGATTTTTCTTTGCCGCTTTCACGGTCACGTGAGTATCGCTTTGTAAGGCAGATTCGAATCTATGCAAAGCAGAATGGGCAGCAAGCTGTAGCGGAGGAATGCGCAAGTCTCTTGTTTGATGAGTCGAAAGTTGCTAGAAATATTTCTGACGAGAAGAAATGTAACAATGTGCTTTTTGTCGAGACGCTTTCCTTCCAGAAATCTGATGGCGTCAGCATCAGCACTCCAGTGTGTTCAAAGTGGACAAAGCCAGGTGAAACAATTGAGTATTCGGTCACGGTAGAAAATGAGTGCAGGACACCTGTTATAGTTCATTTATCAGCAGAGGACGATGGCTGGAAAGAGTTAAAGCCACAGATTAAAATTGCGGATGGATCAGAATCAGGAATACAGATTTCAGATTCAGACGGTGGTTGGCTGCATCTGGAAACATCAGAAAGCAAAAATGTGACAGTAACTATTTCTATGACTGATACGTTGGCACCAGGCGGCTGTGAGAAATTTCCAATTCATGCGAAGTGGAAAGTAATTGGAAATACAGACGAAAAAAACGAGGGAGACAGTATAATTACACTGTATGCAATGCGAAAATTACCTCACCCATGCGTTATTTTCGATGATGATCTATTAAATGAAATTCGGCAGAAAATCGGCCATGCAGATTGGGCAAAAGCAGCATACGAAAAGGCATATAAGGCATCAGAGGAATGGTCGTATCCATCAATTGATTTTAATAACGACTATTTGTTTGACACTTCTCATGCGCATCATGCAAGAGACTGTGCAATTATATATCAGATCAGCGGCGAGATTCGTTTTGCACAAAAAACAGCAGCATTTTTAAGAGAGTGGAGCGCACCAGATGGATATTGCAGACTTCCACGTGCCGGTAATCAGGAGCTTGTTCATGACGGAGAGTTTTTTAAGAGTGCAGCTTGTGCATATGATTTGATCTATGACTGGGCTGGTTGGACAGAAAAAGATCGAGAGAATATAGAGCAGACAATGCGTTTTTATATGGAATATATTGACGCAGAGATTTGCAGCGGTGAGGCATCAAACTGGCTGCTTGCTGAGATTGCAGGAGCCGTTTATAGTGCAGCTGTATTGGGCGATAAGGAGCGCATGGAGCGTTTCTTATATGGACCGGGCGGTGCTGCCGACGAACTAGCAAAGGGTGTGCTTGATGATGGCTGGTGGTATGAGGCTTCCATTGGCTACAATTTGATGTGTGCAGGACTAATGTCCGAATTGTCTGTTGCAGCATCACACTTTGGCATGAATTTTAAGGATATTAAGGTTACACCAGCTTACCGAAGAACAAACTGCGTGGCAGAGGCGCGCTTAGATGGTCTGTCTAATGATATCTGGGGTGAAAATACAAAAAACTACAGAAGCATTGAGATGCTTTGGGACAGCCTGATTCCGTTCTATGATTATCGAGGAGTTGTCATGGGAATCAATGACTCTGCCGAACAAAAAAGCAACGCACAGACAAAGGCATTTTATAAGCTTGATTATGAATTGGCTTATCGCTTGTACAAGAAGCCAGAGTATGCTTATATGATTTCAAGACTTGGCGATGATGAGCGAAATGTACTGTTTGGAGAAGAGGTGCGTCCTACATATGAGTTAGATGAACTTCCATATGAAAAGAGCTGCTATGCGCAGAATGCAGGATCTGTTGTGCTTCGTTCTCATAAAAAGGATCGTCCAATCCGTGAGCAGATTCAGGTGGGTCTTAAATATGGCTCTCACGGCGGTGCACATGGTCACTATGACAGAGCAAGCATGAATGGACTGATGCGCTATGGTCGCTCATTAACCAATCCGGAGAATATCTGGTACAGCTATCATACATTCATGTATAAATTTTATTGTCAGACGTCGATCACTCACAATATGGTCACGGTCGATCTCAAGCAGCAGGAAGCCGCACCGCCAAAGCAGCTTTTGTTTTATACAGGTGATGCAATGCAGGCATTTGGTGTAGAGAATAACAGCAGATGGAGCTATCCGCCGTATGGCGGCTGGCCGGTAGGCAAGCAAAAGACAATTGAAGAACGCCAGTGGATGGAGGGTAGGAGTTTTCCAATTCCAGAAAAGCATCCAGAGTATGCAGTGCGAAGTGGCTTCACAGAGCCTGTTATTACAAGACGAGTAACTGTCCTTACAGATGATTATGTTGTTAACTTTGATTATGCAAAGAGCAGTCAGCCAGAGATCAATCATGATTTCCAGTGCATTTACCATCTGCAGGGTCTTACAAAAGTGGATGATGTACTGTCGATTGAGCGTCATACTGCGCAGTTGTCCGATGATCCGCTTGGAAGTGCACAATTTATCACAGACTGTGATTGGTATGAGAAAAATAATGAAGTAAACAAAGGCAGCCAAGCAGTCGATGGAATAAAAGACAAAGCTGCGATAAAATTCCAGTTTCATACTGAGTATGCAGAAAAGAAAAATAATTTCTGGCGATACGACTGGAAGTGGCAGAATCGCACCGCATATAACGAGTACGGAATACTTGATACCGATCTGTATTTTGTTCCGATGAAGCAAGATGATAGTATGCAGTTTGCCGTTGCCTGCCCACCAGAATTTGCTCTTGTAAATAAGCGTTTGTACTGGAAGGTATGCGCAGTAATGGAGAAAGATAAGGCATCTGGTGAACAGGAAGTTGTTCTCGCAGAGGGAAAATTTGGTGCATGGATTCTTGGAAAAGAGACTGTTGATGTTGCACTTGACGGCGTGAAAAAGTTGTATTTAAAGGTATTTACCGAGGATGGTCGTCAGGGCGATTTGTACGAGTATGAATCACTTAAAACCATTTTCTGGGGGAATCCGGTGATTGAGACAAAAAATAAAAAGAAGCTTGATATGTCTGAATTGGTATATGTTTGTGAAAATACCGATGAGGGATGCGGTGTCGGAAAAGACTATGAGGGCGGTCGTGTGACCATACAGGCAGAGGAGTTTGATAAAGCTATTCCAGCAGAGCCGAGAGACAAACGCAAGTGGGGCATCATCACGCTTGATCTGGAAGGACTGAATGCAAAACGCTTTCATGCAGTAATCGGTGGTGATTATCCGGTTGGTGACGAAAGTGAAAAGAGACGTACCGTCTTCCAACAGCAGACGGGAAATAATGCATGCTTTGCAAGTGTCATTGAGCCACATGAAGGCGATGCGATGGTACAGTCTGTGCAGTATGCAGGACCGTGGAGCATCAAAGTAACACTTGTAGATGGCAGAGAGCAGATCGTTTCTGTAAAGGGAATTGAAAATACGCAGGAAAGTGACATAACGAAGAATAGTGTCCGAATCTTGTTAGAAGAATATCAGAAAGGAATACTCATAAGAAGTGAGGAGACAGCCAGATGAAAGTAAAAAATCCGATCTTAAGAGGTTTTTATCCAGACCCGTCCATTGTTCGGGTGGGGGATGATTATTACATAGCAAACTCAACTTTTGAGTGGTGGCCGGGCGTAAGCCTCCACCATTCAAGAGATCTTGTGCACTGGGAAAAGCTGCCATCACCATTAAATCGCCAGTCACAGCTAGACCTGCGTGGTGTTGGCGCCTCACAGGGCATCTGGGCACCATGTCTTACCTATGACAATGGAACATTTTATTTGGTTTATACCGTGGTAAAATCTTTTTATTGCAATATGTATGATACTGCCAATTTTCTTGTGACTGCCACTGACATTCTTGGTCCATGGTCAGAGCCAATTGCACTGAACAATTTTGGCTTTGATCCATCGCTGTTTCACGATGACGATGGAAGAAAATATATGGTCAGCATGGTGACTGATCATCGCGTGCCGAAAAAATATGTAGGGCGTCTTGTATTGCAGGAGTATAATGACGAGCAAAAGAAGATGGTAGGACCTGTCAGGGAAATTTTCTGCGCAGATAAAGTCTATCTGGAGGGTCCACATATTTTTAAGCGAAAAGACTGGTATTATCTGTTTGCAGCAGATACAGGCACTGGTGAGCTGCATGGACAGTCAATTCTTCGCTCCAAAAATGTCTGGGGACCATATGAGTGGTATGAGGGAAATTCTATTTTGACAGCAAGAGAGCATCCAGATTTCCTGCTCCAAAAATCTGGCCACTGTGATCTTGTTGAGACACAAAATGGTGATTGGTATGCAGTTCATCTGTGTGGACGAGCGCTTGAAAATCGAAATCCAATTGATGCACCGCGCTTTGCAGGAGCAAGACGTTACACACTAGGAAGAGAAACGTGCATCCAGAAAATGAAATGGACAAACGATGATTGGCTAGTGTTAGCAAATGGAACAACGCTTCCTGATTTGGAGACAGAGGTGCCAGATGAGTTAGCTGACAAGGCTCAGGCAGAGCAGAAAAATCAGCAGAAGCAGCACGATCAGCAAGAATTTGGTGACTGCATATTTGATGATTTTGATGATCCGTCTGGTCTGTCTGTTGTTTATCAGACGCTTCGCCAGCCACTCACACCGGGATATTGGTCACTCACCGAGCGTCCTGGCTATTTACGTCTTCGTGGACAGGAAGGTCTTTCCTCAAAATTTAATCAGAGTCTGATCGCAAGAAGATGGGAAGAGTTTTGCTTCGAGACTGCGACATGCGTGGAGTTTGAGCCAGAGGTGTTTAAGCAGATGGCAGGACTGATTTTGATGTACGATCAGGACAACTATTTTTATCTGCATGTCACATTTGATGAGGACGAGGGAAAATGCGTCACATTGTTAACAGCAGAGAATAAAAAATATGAATATCCTGCTGGCTTTGTGCCGATTGAATCAGGAAAACCAGTTTATTTAAAGGCAGTCGTTGATCACGACAAGGCGGAGTTTTTCTATGCAGTAGGTGATCAAAATTATAAGGCGATTGGTCCAGTACTCGATGCAAGTATTTTGTCGGATGAGGCATGTAACGAGGGATGGTTTACAGGCGCGATGGCAGGAATTTGCTGTCAGGATCTGACTGGATTTGGAAAAGCAGCGGATTTTGACTGGTTCTCCTATAAAAATGTGTGATTTCTAAGAGACTCGAAAAAGCAATTTTAGGAGGAAGATTTTGATATGATAGAAAATGAGTTGAGAAAGCTGATTCAAGAGTCGAAAGCGTGTCTTGCTGACTTGCACCCTTATACAACATACGTTGCGCAGCTTGCATTAGAGGATATGATACAGCAGGCAGAGGCGGCAGTAAATCAGGACGAAAATGATGAATGTGGCTTATTACCGTTCACAACAAAACGCGAGTTTGGAGATTGGCATTGGAACAAAGAGGATGCCTGCCAGTTTGCAAAGAAGCGCTATACGATGGCGTCTGTCTGGTTTGAGCCAGGAAAAGCTTACAGTACATATGGATTAGAGGATGCATTGGTATGGTTTAAAACGCAAGATTTGAGAAAGCCGCTTGCTGTCTCTGAGATTAACGAAAAAAGTTATGAAAAACAGGCATGTGAATTTTTGCCTATGGCAGAGACCTGCGAATACTATGAAAAAATATGCCGTGAATTTTTGAACAATATCACCTATGGAAATTCAATCGGTCAGTACAGTAACTTGGCAGGAGAGGCACTTTCACAGGCATTAAATCAGCTGACAAAAATTCGAGAAGAAAATACCGATATAACTGCAATTGCAAAGGCTCTGACTGCTTGCCTGAATGCATTGTGGGAACTTCGATTATCACGAGTACTTTGCAGCGAAAGTAACTTAGAATCTGGCGGCAACATTCTTCTCAGTGCAGCTCAGATGGAGAAAATTCGCCATAAAATCGAGTCCGATTCTCTCACAAAGGGTCAGTACGAGCAGATAAAAGCGGTTGCTGACAGCGCTTCTCTTGAACAAAGAAAATCTGCGTACAGCGCACTTTTTGCTACAATAGATGATTATGAACAGTTAAACCGCGAATTTGTCATTGAGACAAGCGCAGGCAATCGCCCAAGCTTTGCAGTCCCAAAAGGAACGGTATCGGCATCGTTTACACTTCGACTGCCGTGCGAGGACAATGAGCGCGATGGCCTTGGTCACATTCAGGTTTGGAATATTGGCTTAAAGGCTTCCGAGGGAAAGAATATTCTTCTTGAGACGAAAGATACAGTAACTCTTTGCAATAAAACATCAGATCATGAGGCCGTGTGGATATATGATAAAGAGATTTTTCTGAGAGACGACGCGATTTACACGGTAATGTTTGATGCAAAGCAGGATGGAAAGTTAAAAAAGGGTATGCAGATTGAGCTGACATTCTTTGACAAGGATGGAAAGAAGCTTGGCACTCGCGAGGAAGATTTTAATCGTAAGGCATGGCTTTATGTAAAAAAATACAATTTGTATACCCAGTGTGATGCAATTTGTTACTGGTATACAAAAGATACGGCATATGCAGAAAAGTCAAAGATTGAGATGCTTCATTTCTTAGATGATTTCTGTCAGGGTGCGCATTACTGGTTGCGTTACAACGAGCGTCCGGAGGGAAGCGATGCTTACGGCGGAGTGCAGGGAGGAAGAATCCTATTTACAATAGCTGTAGCATATTCGATGATTCGTGACAGTGGAGTATGGAATAAGGAAGAAAAGGATCGTTTTTATGGTCTTGTTTCCTATATGCTGCGTTATCTGGCAGATCTTCGTGACCGTACACTTCTGACAAAGGAGCGGGCACAGCGTGGAAGCAGCAACTGGCAGACCGATATGCACATCGGAAGCGCAGCCATTATGATGGCAATTCCTGATTTTCCAAATCGAAAGCTTTGGATGTATAATTCCGAGGCAGTGCTTAGGGCGCAGTTAGATTATAAATTAAATGCAGATGGCTCATGGCCGGAATCACCTCGTTACCATTTTGCTTCGCTGGAGCATTTTTCATTGTATGCAAGACTGTGGGAGCGTGAGTCTGGAGAAAATTGGTTTATCTCAAGGAATGCTAATATGCCGGGACTTATTGATATGTTTCGTTATCCACTGTACACACAGACACCGCCATATGCATATTTTAATGACAGCATTGCCACACCGCCGTTTGGCGATCATAAGCTTGGAAATGGAACCGAGTTTGCGTTATATGGTTTGTACTGTGATCAGGTGGCACAGTATGATCGTGACACCGCTCAGAAAATGTACGCGACATGGTGTCGTGCAAATAAGCCAGTGAAGGGTTTTTGGGGTGAATCGGTAACATTAGAGAATCTGATGTATTCGTCTACGCTGCAGGGTGAGGCAAATACACCAGCCAGTCTTGAACTTACCTCCTGTGCAGCATTTCCAAATTCGGGAATCTATGTATTCCGTGATCATTTTGGCACGTCGCAGGAGAATTATCTGGCTGTGATGTCAAGCCCGAAAAGGATTGGACATGGCCATAAGGATCAGGGCGCATTCATTTATTATTATCATTGTATTCCAGTTATAATGGATTCTGGAATTGAAGGTTATTTTGAGGCAAGCACACCATGGCATATCTGCTCCTATTCACATGCTGTTATGCAGTTTGAGGCACCACCACATGGACCGATTAAAAAGACATCAGGCTTTATAAATCTGAGCGCAGGTACATACAGCCTTGAGCGCGGATGGAATGACGGCCCAGATTGCAGCAAAGTAACACAGCTTTGCCTTGATGATAAAAATGATAGCTGCGAAAGCATCTCTATGGAAATTAAAAATCAAAAGGGGTGCGGTGTGCAGCATCGCAATATCACGATTGACCATAGTGCAGAGACAGTTACAGTACAGGATACCGTTACGGATTTTTCAGACAATGTTTTGTTTAATCTTCCGATTCTGGCAAAATCAGCAGTACAAAATGAAAATGAAATTTTGGCAGACGGATATTATGGTGTGAAAATTAAGATTACAATTCACTCAAATACAGAGTCTGTTGTGATCGAGTCAGGACGCGCAACACCGATGGCACCGGGAGCAAATGATCACACCGATCTTTTGTATCTTCGCATAAAGGCAAAGGCAGAGGATGGAGTTGCCATCACGATTGCGCCATATGAAGCAAATTAGTTTGCTCAAATGTTAGTCAAAAGAAAAAATAACAAAGGCAAGACAAGAAAGAACAATAAAGAAATGAAAAGAAAGAGAGGATTGGAACATGACACAGACAACACAAGTTACAGGAAAGCATGTACAAAATGCACAGGGGGTAGGAGCCTTAGAACCACAGGTGCAGCAGTGGATTGATCAGGTCTATGAAAAGATTGAAACAAAAATGCAGTGGGTCAGCGAAAAGTCAAAGGATAAGATCCCATATCTGACAATCAATGGAACACATGATGATCGAAGTGATCTGTCAAAAGAGTGGAGAGCAGATGATGGCCTAAACTGGTGGACGAATGGTTTCTGGGGCGGTATTTTGTGGATGATGTATCAGGCTTCCGGACGCGAGCGCTACGCTGAAATTGCGCGAATCTCCGAGGAAAAGATGGATACTTGCTTTGATGGTTATTACGGCTTACATCATGATGTTGGTTTTATGTGGAGACCAACTGCGGCAGCAGATTATGATCTGACACACAACAAAGAGTCAAGAAAGCGTGCGCTTCATGCAGCAAATCTTTTAGCAGGACGTTTTAATCCAGTTGGTCAGTACATTCGTGCATGGAATGATATTCCGGGATCAGATGACGATACAAGAGGCTGGGCAATTATTGACTGTATGCTTAATTTATCTCTCCTTTACTGGGCATCTGAGGAGACTGGAGATTCTCGTTTTCGTCAGATTGCAATGCTCCATGCCGATACGGCACAGAAATATTTTGTACGCCCAGATGGATCCGTAAATCACATCATAGAGTTTAATCCAGAGACTGGCGAATTTGTTCGAGCTTACGGTGGTCAGGGGTACTGCGAGGGATCAGCGTGGACACGTGGTCAAGGCTGGGCGGTATATGGATTTATGATTAGCTATATTCATACTGGTAAGCAGGAATATCTTGACACCGCAAAGCGTATTGCGCACTATATTATGGCAAATATTCCGGACAATGGCATCATTCCAGTTGATTTCAGACAGCCGAAGGAGCCGGCATGGGAGGATTCCAGCGGAGCATGCGTCATTGCAAACGGACTGATTGAGCTTGCAAAGCATGTGCCGGAATTAGAAAAAGATATGTACATAAGAGCGGCAGTTAAAATCTTAAAGGCAATTGATCAGACAAGAGCAAACTGGGGAACAGATTGTGATTCAATCGTATTAAACTGCACGGGCGCTTATCATAGTCCAGATCACCATTTTACAATGGTGTATGCAGATTTCTATTTCATCGAGGCTGTATTAAAGCTTAGAGGAAATGATTACTTCATGTGGTAATAAAATAGACATGTAATATATTACAAAAAGATCTCTGAATTCCCCAAAATCAAGATTGAGATAGGAATCCAGAGATCTTTTTTTGTTTGATGACATTTTTTCTAGTGGTGTTTTAAGTTAATTGTCATTTCTCATTTTGTATCATTCATTACAGCTACGCTGCCCGGCGTAAACTCATGGTCAGGAAGATACTGGCGGAAAATTCTGTTAAAAATATAAGACTGTAAAAATGCAATTAACGGAAATCCGAATATAACAAGTGGATAAAACTTTAATACCATCAAAGCGCTGCCGCCAAATAAAAGAATAACAAGGCAGATGCTCCAGTGAATATTTTTGAGTGATATAAAAAGGCTGCAGCGAAGCAGTTCCATGATTCGCATATCGAACTGGGACAATAGCGGAAAGAAATAAATAGAGATCAGCGCAAAAATCACAAATAGGCTTAAAAACAGGTGTGAAGCAATGCGAAGCAGATCATTTGGGCTGCCAGAAAGAGTCCACCAGTTAAAACAGATCATGCCAAAGAAGGCAAGCACGATCAGCCATACACCAGTCGCCTGCAAGAAGTTTTCTTTAAATGAGTGAAAGAAATCTCTTGCAATATAACCTTCATCATCTCGTGCCATGCGCATAGCAGTGTAGTAAACTGCAGTTGTGGAAGCACCAATCGTTACGATGGGGAGACTACAGATCAGCCACAAGAAATTGAGCCATGCCAGATACATGATTTTTGTCAGAAAATTTGCAATCTTATTATCTGGATTAAAAATGTTAAATAGGTTTTTCATAGTGAAATCGTTCCTTTCTATTTGGTATTTGGACTTTGCTTTATTTCTAGTTTTGTTTGGGATTGTCTTCGTTTCTTGTTTTTGGTTCGCATTCCCATTTATAGTTCACTTACTTTGTTTTCTAGTATAAAGAAAGTAGAGAGAAAAACAAGACAAAAAGTTGATGAAAGTATGAATCTGTAAAAAACAAACTGTAAAACTTACAATATCTGTGATAAAACAAATAAAAACTATAAAAACAGAAAGGTGGCAGAACATGAAAATCGCATTGATTCAAACAAAGC
>ENA-UOOD01002306-UOOD01002306.1-human-gut-metagenome-genome-assembly--contig:-CS67-NODE-2306-length-17359-cov-8.727577_pt1 | contig 17359 bp, 14 predicted proteins | sample MGYA00242464_ERZ724011 | MGnify/ENA metagenome assembly ERZ724011 | reverse complement strand
GGGCATTTTTGCCCTTTGAGCGGAAACGCCGTTTATTTTTTGTAGCCCGAAGGAGAAAAAGCTATGGAAAATTTCACCGAACGCACAACACCTGCCGGGTTGTACGATTCCCGGTTTGAACACGACAACTGCGGCATCGGCGCGGTCGTGGATATCAAGGGACGCAAAAGCCACCGGACGCTGGATGACGCGCTGCAGATCGTGGAGCATCTGGAACACCGGGCAGGCAAGGACGCCGAGGGAAAAACCGGCGACGGCGTTGGCATTCTGTTACAGGTCAGCCATAAGTTTTTTGTGAAAGCAGCCGCGGCTGCGGGCATCACGCTGGGCGCGGAGCGGGAATACGGTGTCGGCATGTTCTTCTTCCCGCAGGAAGAGTTGCAACGCAATCAGGCAAAGAAGCTGTTTGAGATCATCTGCAAGAAGGAGGGGCTGCCCTTCCTTGGCTGGCGGCAGGTGCCGGTATGCCCCGAGTATCTGGGGCAGAAGGCACGGGACTGTATGCCCAGCATCTGGCAGGCGTTTGTGGGAAAGCCGCCGAGAATGGTCGCTGGTATCGCCTTTGACCGGCGGCTGTATGTGGTTCGCCGGGTGTTCGAGCAGTCCAGTCAGGAGACCTACGTGTGCAGCCTGTCCAGCCGCACCATCGTGTATAAGGGCATGTTTCTGGTCAAGGAGCTGCGGCAGTTCTACCCGGATTTGCAGGACGAGGACTACGAGACCGCCATCGGCATGGTCCACAGCCGCTTTTCCACCAACACCTCTCCCAGCTGGAACCGGGCGCACCCCAACCGGTTCATTCTCCACAACGGCGAGATCAACACCATCCGGGGAAATGTGGACACCATGCTCGCCCGTGAGGAGACCATTGCCAGCCGCTTTCTGAAGGACGATATGACCAAGGTGCTGCCTATTGTCAATCAGGGCGGTTCCGACTCCGCCATGCTGGATAACACGCTGGAATTCATGGTCATGAACGGCATGGATCTGCCTCTGGCGGTGATGGTCACTATCCCGGAGCCGTGGAGCAACAACCGGAACATGGATCAAAAGAAGAAGGACTTTTACCAGTATTATGCCACTATGCTGGAACCTTGGGACGGCCCCGCGTCCATTCTGTTCAGCGACGGCGATGTGATGGGCGCGGTCCTTGACCGCAACGGTCTGCGCCCCAGCCGCTATTACATCACCGACGACGGACGGTTGATCCTTTCCAGCGAGGTTGGCGTTCTGGACATCCCGCAGGAGCACGTCATCCGCAAGGACCGTCTGCGCCCCGGCAAGATGCTGTTGGTGGACACGGTGAAGGGCGAGCTGGTGGACGATGAACACCTGAAAGCGGAGTACGCCAGCCGCCAGCCCTACGGCGAATGGCTGGACCGGAATCTGGTGAACCTCTCCGACCTGACGGTGCCTAACCGGAAGATACCCTCCTACACCAGAGAAGAAATGGTGCGGCTCCAGAAGGCCTTCGGCTACCGCTACGAGGATTTGAAGACCATCATGCTCCCCATGGCGAAAAACGGCGCGGAACCCTCCGGCGCGATGGGCAGCGATACTCCGCTGGCCGTTCTCAGCCACACCCGCCCGCCGCTGTTCGAGTATTTCAAGCAGATGTTTGCGCAGGTCACGAACCCGCCCATCGACGCACTGCGGGAAAGAATCGTCACCTCTACCACCGTGTACGTGGGCGCTCAGGGTAATCTGCTGGAGGAGGACGCGGAAAACTGCAAGGTTCTGAAAATCAACAACCCCATCCTCACGGAGACGGACTTGCTGAAAATCAAGACCATGGACGTTCCCGGTTTCAAGGTGGAGACCGTGTCCATTTGCTACTACAAAAACACCCCGCTGGAAAAGGCCATCGACCGGCTGTTCGTGGACGTTGACCGGGCGTACCGGGACGGCACGAACATCCTGATTCTGTCCGACCGGGACATTGACGAGTATCATGTCGCCATTCCCAGTCTGCTGGCCGTCAGTGCAGTGTCCAAATATCTGGTTCGCACCCGGAAGCGTACCGCCATGGCATTGATTCTGGAAAGCGGCGAACCCCGGCTCGTTCATGACTTTGCTACACTTCTCGGCTTCGGCGCCTGCGCCATCAACCCGTATCTGGCGCAGGAGAGCATCGGCAATCTGATCAGCGACGGGCTGCTGGAAAAGGATTTCTACGCCGCCGTCAACGATTACAACAAGGCGGTGCTGGCGGGTATCGTGAAGATCGCCTCCAAGATGGGCATTTCCACCATCCAGTCCTATCAGGGCAGCCAGATTTTCGAGGCGGTGGGCATCAGCAAAGAGGTCATTGACAAATACTTCACCAACACCGTCAGCCGGGTGGGCGGCATCACCATCGACGATATCCAGAAGGACATGGAAGACCGCCACCAGCAGGCGTTCGACCCGCTGGGGCTGGACATTTACATGGATTTGCCCAGCGTGGGTGCCCACAAATTCCGCAGCGGAAGCGCGGCGGAGCAGCACCTGTACAATCCCCAGACCATCCACCTTTTGCAGCAGGCGGTCTGGACGGGGGACTACGGCAAGTTCAAGCAGTACACCACCGCCGCGGCCAACGAGGGCGGCGACGATATGCACCTGCGCAGCCTGCTGGAATTCAACTACCCCGAAACCGGCGTCCCCATTGAGGAAGTGGAAGGGGTAGATGCCATCGTCAAGCGCTTCAAGACCGCCGCCATGAGCTACGGCGCGCTGTCCAAGGAAGCCCATGAATGCCTTGCCATTGCCATGAACCGTCTGGGCGGCAAGTCCAACACCGGCGAGGGCGGCGAGGACGAGGAACGCTACGGCACCGAACGGAATTCCGCCATCAAGCAGGTCGCTTCCGCCCGGTTCGGCGTTACCAGCAAATATCTGGTTTCCGCCAAGGAGATCCAGATCAAGATGGCGCAGGGCGCAAAGCCCGGCGAGGGCGGCCAGCTTCCCGGCGGCAAGGTTTATCCATGGGTGGCAAAGTGCCGCCACTCCACCACCGGCGTGGGACTGATCTCCCCGCCGCCCCATCACGATATCTATTCCATTGAAGATCTGGCGCAGCTGATCTATGACTTGAAGTGCGCCAACCGCAGCGCCGCCATCAACGTCAAGCTGGTGAGCGAAGCGGGCGTCGGCACCATTGCCGCCGGCGTGGCCAAGGCCGGCGCGGAGGTCATCCTGATCTCCGGCTTTGACGGCGGCACGGGCGCGGCGTCCATCAATTCCTCCATCCACAACGCCGGACTTCCATGGGAGCTGGGCATCGCGGAGGCGCACCAGTGCCTCATCATGAACGGTCTGCGTTCCCGCGTCCGCATCGAGTCCGACAGCAAGCTCATGAGCGGTCGGGACGTGGCCATCGCCGCCATGCTGGGCGCGGAGGAATTCGGTTTCGGCACCGGTCCGCTGGTAGCCATGGGCTGCGTAATGATGCGGGTGTGCAATCTGGACACCTGCCCCATGGGCATCTGCACCCAGAACCCCGAGCTGAGGAAGAAGTTCATGGGCAAGCCCGAGTACGTGATGAACTTCATGAAGTTCATGGCGCAGGAGCTGCGGGAATATATGGCGAAGCTGGGCGTGCGCACGGTGGACGAGCTGGTAGGCCGCACGGACTTGCTGAAAGTTCGTCCCGCCCCCGCCGGTTCCCGCGCCAGCGAAATGGACTTGTCGGGATTGCTGAAAAACCCGCTGGTGGAGAACACCAACGTCCACTTTGACCCAAAGGCAGTTTACGATTTCAAGCTGGAACAGACTCCCGACATGAAGGTGCTGATGAAGAAGTTCAAAAAGAGCTTCGATATGGCGGAACCCAAGCCTATGACCGTTCAGATGGAGGTGGGCAACACCGACCGCACCTTCGGCAGCATTTTCGGCAGCGAGATCACGGCGAAATTCGGCAACACCCTCCCGGACGACACCTTCCGCGTGGTCTGCACCGGCTACGGCGGCCAGAGCTTCGGCGCGTTCATCCCCAAGGGGCTGACGCTGGAGCTGATCGGCGACAGCAACGACTATCTGGGCAAGGGACTTTCCGGCGGCAAAATCATCGTCTACCCGCCGAAAAACGTGACCTATGACCGCAGTGAAAATATCCTCATCGGCAACGTGGCCTTCTACGGCGCCACCGGCGGCAAGGCGTTCATCAACGGCGTGGCCGGAGAACGGTTCTGCGTCCGCAACTCCGGCGCTGTCGCCGTGGTGGAGGGCGTGGGCGACCACGGCTGCGAGTACATGACCGGCGGCACAGTGGTGGTGCTGGGCAAGACCGGCAAGAACTTCGCTGCTGGCATGAGCGGCGGCATTGCCTACGTGCTGGATGAGGACTGGGACTTCTACCAGCGGGTGAACAAGGACATGGTCACGCTGGAAAGCGTGGAGCATAAATACGATGTTTCCCTGCTGAAAGACCTGATCCGGGAGCACGTGGAGGCCACCGGCTCGCCCCGGGGTAAGGAAATTCTGGAAAACTTCGGCGAATATCTGCCGAAATTCAAGAAGGTTCTGCCCCATGACTATGATAAGATGCTTCGCCTGATTGCCAAGATGGAGGAAAAGGGCGAGGACAGCGAGCAGGCGCAGATCGAGGCGTTTTACGCCATGAAAAACGGGAAATAAGGAGGCGGGAATATGGGAAAACCCACCGGATTTATGGAGATCGACCGGCAGACCAGCCGGGAGATCGCTCCTGAGGAACGTATCAAAAATTTCAATGAATTTCATATTCCACTGCACTGCGACGAACAGCAGGCGCAGGGTGCGCGGTGCATGGACTGCGGCGTACCCTTCTGCCAGAGCGGCATGATGATCGGCGGCATGGCAAGCGGCTGCCCCTTAAATAACCTCATCCCCGAGTGGAACGATCTGGTATATCAGGGGCGGTGGGACTTGGCGGCGAAGCGGCTCATTGCCACAAACCGCTACCCGGAATTCACCAGCCGGGTCTGCCCGGCGCTGTGCGAGGCCGCCTGCACCTGCGGCATGGCGACGGGGTCGCCCGTGGCGGTGAAGGAGAACGAGCGGGCAATCGTGGAGTACGGCTACGAAAGCGGCGCAATCCACGCCGTCCCGCCACCGGCGCGCACCGGAAAGCGGGTGGCGGTGGTCGGCACCGGCCCCTCCGGGCTGTCTGTTGCCGACCTGCTGAACAAGCGCGGTCACAAGGTGACCATGTATGAGCGCGGCGACCGGGTGGGGGGTCTGCTGATGTACGGCATTCCCAACATGAAGCTGGAAAAGTGGGTCATTGACCGCCGAGTGAAGATTCTGGAAGAAGAGGGCATCGAGTTCATTACCAACGCCGACGTGGGGCGTGACGTCCCCGCCGAGGAGCTGAAAGAGAATTACGACGCGGTGGTACTCTGCTGCGGCGCGAAAAAGCCCCGGGACATCGGTGTACCCGGACGGGATGCTGAGGGAATCTACTTCGCCGTGGACTACCTGACCAGCGTGACAAAAAGTCTGCTTGACTCCGATTTTGCCGACGGCAAGGCCGTCACGGCCAAGGGCAAAAAGGTGCTGGTCATCGGCGGCGGCGACACGGGCAACGACTGTGTAGGCACCGCCATCCGTCAGGGCTGCACGGGTATCATGCAGCTGGAAATGATGCCCTGCCCGCCGCAGTCCCGCGCTCCCGGCAACGCATGGCCGGAGTGGCCGCGGGTGCTGAAAACCGACTACGGCCAGCAGGAGGCTATTGCCATGTTCGGCCACGACCCCCGAGAATATCAGACCACCGTCAAGGAGTTCTACAAGAACGAAGCCGGGCAGGTCTGCGGGGCGCTTATTGCCCGTCTGGAAAGCAAGGTGGTGGACGGGCGGCGGATGATGGTTCCCACCGGGGAGGAATTCTCCGTGGAGTGCGATCTGGTGCTTATCGCGGCGGGATTTCTGGGCTGCGAGAGCTATGTCGCCGAAGCCTTCGGCGTGGATATGACGCCCCGGGGCAATGTGGCGGATGTGAAGTACGCGACCAGTCAACCCAAGGTATTTGTCTGCGGCGATATGCGCCGGGGACAGAGCCTTGTGGTGTGGGCACTGCGGGAAGGCCGGGACACCGCCGCCGTAGTGGACGAAAGCCTGATGGGCTATACAAACCTGTAATTGGCAAAAAACTCCCCGTTTTCCATCGAAAACGGGGAGTTTTGCTATAGAACTCATACTGAACTCCAATTAAAATCTTTAGAAAAGATTTTAATTGCCCGAAGGGCAAGGAGTTCATATGAGACTTGTTTTGTGATTTCTTTCCTTATAAATCACAAAACTGGCAGCGCCATCAGGCGATGCCTTCCTGATTGAAATCAAAGATTTTAATCAGGAAATAGTATCAGTCAAATACGTACATTCCGAAAAACGCGATCAGACCGTCGCCGCAGGTGTATTCCATGCCGCATTTGTCTGCCAGCTTCTTGACGAAAATGCAGTATGCGGACATGCAGGAATATTTCAGCTCCGGGAACCGGCAAGGCTCGTTATTTTTTCTTGTGCAGGGGGAACACAGGGCGCAGCCGCTGGCGCCCACCAGAAAGCCGTCGCACCCTTCGTCACGGCAACGCTTCATCAGGCGGATCGCGGCGGTGTTGTGGCCGGATTTCCCCTTCTTGATGGCGGGAGTGTCGGTGTAGCTTTCCAACTGCCAGATGCTTTGCAGCACCAGCGCCTTTTTGTGGGCAAGCACCTTCTGCTTCATTTCCTCCGGCGTGCCGCAGTCCGGGGGACAGGAGTAGTTCGCGCCGTACTGCCCGCAGAGGTTTTCCTCGCAGTAAGGACGGAAAGAGGGGTCAAAAACAATGTCGGCGGTATCCACTACCGCGGCGGCGGAAAAGCCTTCCTCGTAGGCATATTGCACCATTTGTTCTGCTGTCATATTGCATCACTCCATTTTTAGGCTCGATGGCACTCAGTATAGCACATTCAGATCAAATCCGCAATATCCTGAACCAAGCGAATTGTTTCCTCCCAGCCGAGACAGGGGTCGGTGATGGACTTGCCGTAAACGCCGTCGCCGATTTTCTGGCAGCCGGGTTCTAAGTAGGATTCCACCATGAAGCCCTTGACCATGGACTTGATTTCTCCGCTGTGGCGGCAGGAGTGGAGCACTTCCTTGCAGATGCGGGGCTGCTCCTGATACTTTTTGCCGGAATTGGCGTGGTTGGCGTCCACGATCAGCGCCATGTTCTGTAATCCCTTGGCGGTGTAGGCGTTGTACAGCCGTTCCAGCTCCTCAAAGTGGTAATTGGGCATGGACTCACCGTGCTTGTTCACGTAGCCCCGGAGGATGGCGTGGGCAAGGGGATTGCCGGTGGTATCCACCTCCCAGCCCCGGTAGATGAAGGTGTGGGGGTGCTGGGCGGCCATGATGGAATTGAGCATGACGGAAATATCCCCGCTGGTGGGATTTTTCATGCCCACAGGGATGTCAATGCCGCTGGAGGTCAGCCGGTGTTCCTGGTTTTCGACACTCCGCGCGCCCACCGCCACGTAGGACAGCAGGTCGGAAAGATAGCGGTAATTGTCGGGGTAGAGCATTTCGTCGGCGGTGGGAAGGCCGGTGTTGGCCAGCACATTGGTGTGCAGGCGGCGGATGGCGATGACGCCCTCCAGCATATCGGAGGTTTTCCGGGGGTCGGGCTGGTGCAGAAGCCCCTTATAGCCGTCGCCGGTGGTGCGGGGCTTGTTGGTGTAGACCCGGGGGATCAGAACCAGCTTGTCCGACACCGCTTCCTGCAATTTTGCCAGCCGCTCGCAGTATTCCAGCACCGCGTCCTCCCGATCGGCAGAGCAGGGGCCGATGATCAGCACCATTTTGCCGCTTTTTCCGGTGAAAACGTCGGCAATTTCCTTGTCCCGGCGGGCTTTGACCTGCGCCAGCTCGGCGGTCAGGGGATACTGCTCCTTGATCTCCTTGGGGATAGGCAGCTTGCGTTTGAAAATCATATTCTGCATGATGGTGTCCTCTCTTTACTTTTTTCTGTTTATGCGGTATGATAGGAAGAAAAAGGAGTGGTTACTGTGACCGACCCGAAACGGAAATACTATGAAAAACGCGCCAATGTGCTGATCAAGAATCTCCACAGCCGCCATTTTGAAGCCTGCTACTGCGCAGACAAAGCCGAAGCGCTGAAAAAGGCGCTGGAATGGATTCCCGCCGGTTCCAGCGTGGGCTGGGGCGGCGCGATGTCCGCCCAGCAGATCGGCTTGTTAGACACCGTACGGACAGGGGACTACCGCGCCCTCGACCGGGAGCGGGCTGCGACCCCGGAGGAGCGGAAAGCAATCATGAAGCAGTGCCTTGGCGCGGACGTGTTCATCACCGGCGCGAACGCGCTGAGTCTGGACGGCCAGATGGTGAACATCGATGGCAACGGCAACCGGGTAGCGGCCATCGTCTATGGGCCGGAATCCGTGATCGTCATTGCGGGAATGAACAAGGTGATGGATTCTCTGGACGCCGCCGTGGAGCGGGCAAGAACGGTTGCCGCGCCCCAGAACAAGCAGCGCTTCGACTCCAAGACGCCCTGCGAGGTGACAGGCGCCTGCGCCGACTGCAAGAGCGACGGCTGCATCTGCAACCAGATCCTCATCACCCGCAACTGCAATCCCCCCGGGCGGATCAAATTTATCCTGGTAGGGGAAGATCTGGGCCTGTGAGGAGGAAAAACATGATCGAAAAAATCCGCGCTTTTGTGGAAAAGCATTGGGACATGGTCAGCTATCTCTTTTTCGGCGTGCTGACGACTGCGGTGAATTATCTGGTTTATCTGCCGCTTTACAATCTGCTGGGCATCAGCGCGGCCGTCAGCAATATCATTGCGTGGGTGGCGGCGGTGGCCTTTGCCTATGTGACGAACAAGCCCTTCGTGTTCAAGAGCCACGACTGGTCCATGAAAACCGTTTTGCCGGAGCTGGGCAAATTCGTCGGCTGCCGGGCAGCGTCCGGCGGTCTGGAAACGGTGCTGATACTCCTGACCGTGGACATCTTGGGCTGGAACGGAAATATCTGGAAGCTGATTATCAGCGTTCTGGTGGTCATTCTGAATTACGTCTCCAGCAAGCTGCTGGTCTTCCGCAAGTGAGCGTTTCCCCATTGCCGAATGGCAATGGGGGATTTTTTAACCGTAGCGCTCCTTGAGATACAGCATGGCCTCCCGGTAGCCCTCGAGGCCGTGACCTTTGATGGTCTTCACGCAGGCCATTCCGGCGTAGGAAGTTTGCCGGAACGGTTCTCTTGCGTCCACGTCGGAGATGTGAACCTCCACGGCGGGGATGGAAACGGCTTTCAGGGCGTCCAGAATGGCCACGGAGGTATGGGTATAGGCGGCGGGGTTGATGACGATACCGTCTACCTTGCCGTAAGCCCACTGGATTTTGTCAACAATGTCCCCTTCGTGGTTGGACTGGTACTGCTCCACCTCCAGACCCTCGGCGCCGGCGGTTTCGTCCAGCAGCCGCAGAAGATCGGCAAAGGTGTTTTTGCCGTAGATACCCGGCTCCCGGATGCCCAGCATGTTCAGGTTGGGGCCGTTGATGACCAGAATTTTCATATGGGTTCCTCCATGATCGACAAAATGGCGGTGACGGTTTCCTCGGCGGTGCCGTCATTGCTGACGGCGTGATCGGCAAAGGCGGCGTACATGGGAGCGCGCTTTGCGAACATTGCGTCCAAGGGACTAGCCTGGGACAGGGGACGGCCGTCGGTGGGCAGCTTGGAAATGTCCCGTTTCAGCCAGAAAATCACGCCGTTCTGGTGAAGCATCGGGTAGTTTCGCGGCTGGGTCACACAGCCGCCGCCGGTGGCGATGACCAGCGCGGACTGTTTGCCCAGCTGGGACAGCGCTTTCGTCTCCCAGTCCCGGAAAACGGCCTCGCCGTCCTCCGCGAAAATTTGGGGGATGGGCTTGCCCGCAAGACGGACAATTTCTTCGTCGGCATCCATCAGCTTTCTGCCGAGCCTGTCCGCCAGCAGAGCGCCGACGGTACTTTTTCCGCACCCCGGCATTCCGATGAGGACGATGTTTGCCATCTGGGCGGCGAGGGTTCCGTAGATTTTGGCAATAACGGCGTCGTCAATGGACTTGCCGGTAAAATATTCGGCGGATTCCTTGGCCTGGGCGACCAGCATCCAAAGCCCGTTGGCGCAGGGAATTTGAAACGCTTCGGCGTCCAGCAGCAGTTGGGTGCGGGCGGGGTTGTAGATCACATCCAGCACCCCTTCCAGCATGGGAAACCGCTTCAAATCCACGGGAGAAACGCCGGTGTTGGGGTACATGCCGACGGGGGTCGCGTTGACGATGACGGCGGCGTCTTCGTGACGCTGCAGGTTCTCGTAATTGTTTTCCCCGGAACGGGAAATGACCACGGCCTCAGCACCCAGCCCAGTCAAAACAGCAGTGACGGTATTGGAAGCCCCGCCGCTGCCCAGCACCAAAACCTTCTTTCCGGCGACATCCAGACCGCTTCGCTTCAGAAGGGAAGCAAAGCCAAAATAGTCCGTGTTGTGGCCGAAAAGGGTGCCGTCCTCTCTGCGGACGACGGTGTTCACCGCCCCCAGCTTTTTAGCAGCCGGGGACAATTCATCCAAATAGGGGATGACCGTTTTTTTGTAGGGAATGGTGACATTCAGCCCAGTAAAGTCCCCGCTTTTCAGGAAATCCGCAACTTCCTCCGGCTCTTTTTCAAAGAGAGTGTAGGAATAATCCCCGAGACAGGCATGAATCTGGGGGGAGTAGCTGTGCCCCAGCTTCCGACCCAGCAGTCCGCATTTCATCAGACCACCTCCGTGTAGCTACCTAGGTATTTGAACTCCTCGCACATCTCGTCCAGTTCGCACATCAGCTGGACAAATTCCTCGGAATAAATGGAGGTTTCCAGATCGAAATAGAACATGAACTCAAATTCCCGGTCGGGAATGGGGCGGGATTCCAGCTTTGTGACGTTGATGCCCAAAGTGTAAAGCCGCGCCAGCACTTTGTAAAGCGCGCCGGGCTTGTGGTTCAGGACCATCATGATGGAGGTTTTGTCGGAGCCAGGGTAAATTTCCAGATTCCGGCTGATGCAGATGAAGCGGGTGCGGTTGTTGCCCTTGTCCTGCACGGAGCTGCGCAGACAGTCCAGTCCGTACAGCTCGGCGCAGGCGCGGCTGGACAGGGCGGCAACGTCCTTTCTGCCGGACTGGGCGACCATCTGGGCGGCCACGGCGGTGTTGTCCACGGGAATGACATTCACGCCGGGGAGACTGTGGAGGAAGTTGCCGCACTGGTTGATGGCCTGCTCGTGGGAGTAGACCTCCTTGATGTCGGCGAGGTTCGTGCCGGGATTGACCAGAAGATTGTGGTCGATCTTCAGCCGGAAGGTGCGGACGATGGAGAAATTATGCTCGATCATCAGGTCGTACACCTTGTTCACGGAACCGGCGGTGGAATTTTCGATGGGCAGAATGCCGTACTGGCACAGCCCCTGATCGATAGCACTGAACACGGCCTCAAAGGACTTGAAGTACATAATAAAGGGATTTTTGAAGATTTTTTCACAGGCAATCTGGGAGTAAGCGCCCTCTACGCCCTGACAGGCGACCATGGGCGCCTGCGGGAAAAGCTTCGGCGTATGCTCGATGGCCTGCGTGATGTTCCGGTAAAGGGGGCTGCATTCCCCGTTGCGCTTGGACTGGTAGCTGCGGCTCAGCTCGAACAGCATGGAGTACAGCACCCGGGTGTAATTTGCCATTTCGGGGCCGGCCTTTTCCGCCACGTCCTGAAGCTTCGCCCGTTCCCGGGCAGGCTGGAAAATGGGCAGGTTATTGGCCTTTTTGTAGTCGGCGACCTGAGCGGCGACATGCATCCGCTGGCAGAACAGGCGAACCAGTTCGTCATCGATTTTGTCGATCTCACTGCGAATCTCATTCAGGTCCATTTACGGTTTCCTCCTGTCTGTCTGGGTGTTGCCCAGAATCATGTCGAAAATGGCGATGGCGGCCGCGGCCTCGATCACCGGGATGGCTCTGGGGACGATGCATGGGTCGTGGCGGCCTTTGACGATCAGCTCCTGAACGTTTCCATCGTTCAGATCGACGCTCTGCTGGGGGCGGGAAATGGAGGGGGTGGGCTTGAGGGCTGCCCGGAAAATCAGGGGCATTCCGGTGGTAATGCCGCCGAGAATTCCCCCGGCATTGTTGGTGACGGTGCGGATTTGCCCATCCGAAATAACGTAATCGTCGTTATTCTGGCTGCCCCGCAGATTTGCGGCGGAAAAGCCCGCACCGAATTCCACACCCTTCACGGCGGGAACGCCGTAGACGATTTGGGCAATTCGACTCTCCACGCCGCCGAACATGGGTTCTCCCACCCCGGCGGGAAGACCGGTGACGGCGCATTCCACAATGCCGCCCACGCTGTCACCGTCACCCTTGGCGGCGGAAATGGCATCCCGCATCTGTGCCCCTGCGTCCGGTTTTATCACCGGGAAATCCGGCTGGATGGAATCTCTATCCGGGGCGAGGGGGTCAAAGGGCGTGTCGGAAATGCCCGCAATGGCGGCAACATGGGCGAAAACCCGAATTCCCATGCCCTCCAGCCATTGTTTGCACAGTCCTCCCGCAATGCAGAGCGGCGCGGTCAGACGGCCGGAAAAGTGTCCGCCTCCGGCGGCGTCCTGAAATCCGCCGTATTTGATCTGAGCGGTGAAATCCGCATGACCGGGACGGGGGCAGTCCTTCAGATTGGCATAGTCCCCGGAGCGGGTGTTTTTGTTGTAAATGGCGGCGGCAATGGGTGCGCCGCAGGTGAAGCCATCCAGAATTCCGGAGAGAAACTCCGGCCGGTCGGCCTCTTTTCGCGGCGTTGACCAGTCGTTCTGACCGGGGGCGCGGCGGTTCAGGAAGATTTGCAGCGCGTCCGTGTCCACCGGCAGTCCCGCCGGAATGCCGTCCAGCGTCATGCCGATGGCCGCGCCGTGGGATTGGCCGAAAATGGACAATTTCAGATTTTCACCGTAGGTACTGCTCATAGTTACCTCCTAAACGGGCATATTCTTCAAAGAATTTTGGATAGGATTTTTCCACGCACTCCGTGCCAAGAATGGCCACGGGTGCTTTGCAGGCCGTCGCGGCAATGGCGGCGGACATGGCGATGCGGTGATCGTTCATGGCATTCACCGTCCCGCCGACCAGCCCCGTGCCGTACACCGTCAGGGTGTCCTCGGAAGCCTGTGCCTTTCCGCCCAGCGCTTCCACCATGGCAATAACGGACGCGACACGGTCGGATTCTTTCAGCCGCAGCCGCCGGATGTCCGTGAACACAGCGCCATTTTTACACGCCGCCGTAACGGCGAGAATGGGGACTAAATCGGGAATATCAGCGGCGGAAATGACGGGGGTATTTTCCAGCGCGGGAAGCAGATCAAAGACCGCCCGGTCGCCCTGGGGGGAATCCGGGGAGAGGTTCGTCACCTCTACACTGCTGCCCAACGCCTTTGCAGCAAGGAAGAACGCGGCGTTGCTCCAATCGCCTTCTACCGTCAGCGTGCCGGGGGAGTGGAACGGGGTGCCGCCGGTCACGACAAAATCCGACGTTTCTTTTCCAAATATTTCCATTGCCCGCTGGGTCATGGTGATATAGGGGCGGGATTCCACCTTCCCGGTCAGACGGATGCGGCTTTTTCCCGGAATCAGGGCGGCGGAAAGCAGCAGCCCCGTAATAAACTGGCTGGAAACGCCGCCGTCGATGACGTATTCTCCCGCCCGCAGACGCCCGGTGCAGCGGACGGTATCCGCAGCCGGGCGGGTGAGGGTGCAGCCCATCCGTTCTATTTCCTCCCACAGCGGGGAGAGAGGGCGGCTGGGGAGCCTGCCCTCCAAATGAAACGTTGCGTCAATGCCCAAAGCCCCGGCAACGGGCAGCAGGAACCGCAGGGTAGAGCCGCTGTCGTGGCAGCGAAGCGCTGTCTGCCGGGAGATTTCCTTCGCCGGGATGACCCGGTAGCCGGAGTCGGTTCGTGTGATGTCCGCGCCCAGAGCGTTCAGGCAGCCCATAGTCGCTTCGATGTCCCGGTTGGTTTCGGGGCAGAAAAGAGTGGTGGGCGCATCGGCAAAGGCGGCGCAGATCAGCAGACGGTGCGCCTGAGACTTCGAGGGGATGGCGCGGACGGTTCCCGAAAGTTTCCCGGGAAAAATGGTGATATCCATATCAAAGACCTGCCTGAATAAAGGATTTCAGGGATTCGACCTTGGTCGGGACAATGACGCAGTCGCCGATGGCGCGGGGGATGATGAGATTCACCGTGCCGCCGGAGCGCTTCTTATCCGAGAGCGTGTAGCTGAAAAGATCGTCTGCGGAGTAGTCCGTCCGGGTGGGCAGACCGAATTGTTCCAGAAGCGCCACGATTCGCGGCGTATCGCCGCAGTTAGATGCCCGGCTGACGATGGCCATGCCAATGGCGACGGCCTTGCCGTGGGAGATGGCAAAATGGCTCTTTGCCTCCACGCCGTGACCGACGGTGTGACCCAGATTCAGCTTCATCCGCGCGCCGGTGTCGAATTCGTCCTCCATGACCACGTCCCGCTTTAATTCCACACAGCGGGTGATGACCGCTTCCCGGTCAAAGGAAAGCCCCTTTTCTTCCAGATGGGCGAACAGCTTCGGGTCGTACAGCACGCCGTACTTGATGACCTCGGCGCAGCCGTCCCGGAAAATGTCAAGGGGGAGGGAATTCAGGGTATCCGTGTCGCACAGCACCAGACTTGGCGGGCAGAACGCCCCAGCAAGGTTCTTCCCGGCAGGAAGGTCAATGGCTGTTTTGCCGCCCACGGAGGAATCCACGGCGGCAAGCAGGGTCGTGGGAACCTGAATGAAGCGGATGCCCCGCAGATAGCTTGCGGCGGCGAAGCCCGCCAGATCGCCCACCACGCCGCCGCCCAGAGCGACGATCATGTCGGAGCGGGTCAGCCGGTTTTCCGCGAGAAAGTTCAGGAGATCGAGGAAGACCTGCCCGTTTTTGCTTTCTTCCCCGGCGGGGAATACATAGGAAACCACGGAAAAACCTGCGCTTTTCAGGCTTTCCTCGGCAACTGCTCCGTAAAGAGGATACACGCTGCTCTCGCTGACGACGCAGATTTTCTGCGCTTTTCCCAGCTTTTTCGCTTCCGCGCCCAAAGTGGGCAGAAGACCCTGACCGATCAGAATATCATACTGTCTGGAGGCGCGGACGGTAACGGCGTTCATCCGTCCACCTCCTCTTTGCGTTTTTTGCCCTCGTTCAACAGCTTCACTAACGTGTCCATATCATCCGCGGCAATGGCGTCCCGGTAGGCGGACAGGCTCTCAATATAGCTGTCCAGCTCGAAAAGAACATTGTCCTTGTTCTCCATGAACAGCTCCGCCCACATCTGGGGATTCAGCCAGGCAACGCGGGTCAGGTCTTTGTAGCTTCCGGCAGAAAATCCCTTGTGCTTCAAAGCGGTGGGGGACTTGATGAATGCGTTGCTGAGAATGTGGGGCATCTGGGAGGTAAAGGCGATCATTTTGTCGTGCTCTTCCGCCGTTGTGACGGAGAAGAAGCCAAAATGGCAGGGTTTCAATGCGGTTTTTACCCGGTCTAACAGCTGGATATCGTCAAACACCGGCGGAACCAGCACCATGGGTGCGCCCGCGAAGAGATTCGCCCGGCTGTATTTGAAGCCGGAGAACTGGGAGCCTGCCATGGGATGCCCGCCCACGAAGGTGAAGCCGTACCGTTCGGCGAGAGGGAAGCACCGGCTGCAAACCTCCCGCTTGATGCCGCAGCAGTCGATGACCAGCGCGTCCTTGGATACAAGGGGCGCGTTCTTTTCCAGCCAGTCGGCGCAGCCGCCGGGGTAGATGGCAAGCAGGATCAGGTCGCACTCCGGAATGGTGGTTTCGTCCAGCCGTCCGTGGACTGCGCCGGAAAGCATGGCAAAGGACAGCATACTTTCGTTTCGCTGAATGGCGTAGACGGTGTGCCCCTCCAGAGCGTAGGCTCTGGCAAGGGAGCCGCCGATCAGGCCAAGACCCAAAATACCGACTTTCATACAAGAACCTCACGAATCTGCCGGACTTTCCGGCTGATCTCATCGAACTGGGGCGGCGTGATGGACTGGGCGCCGTCGCACAGCGCGTGGGCGGGATCGTTGTGGACCTCCACCATGATGCCGTCGGCACCGGCGGCGGTGGCCGCGTAGGCCATGGGGGCGACCAGATCGGCCTTGCCGGTGGCGTGGCTGGGATCGACCACCACGGGCAGGTGGGTCAGATTGTGCAGAACGGGGACTGCGGAAAGGTCGAGGGTGTTCCGGGTGGCGGTCTCAAAGGTGCGGATGCCCCGCTCGCAGAGGATGACCTTGCTGTTGCCCTCGCTCATGATATATTCGGCGCTCATGAGCAGCTCCTGCAAGGTGTTGGCAAGTCCCCGTTTCAGCAGAATGGGCTTGTCGGTCTTGCCCAGCTCTTTCAGAAGGTCAAAGTTCTGCATATTCCGCGCACCTACCTGAATGATATCCACGTCGGCGAACAGATCGAGGGTGGAAATGTTCATGATCTCCGTGACGATGGGCAGCCCCGTGGCCTTTTTGGCCTCCAGAAGCAGCCGGATGCCCTCGTCCTTCATGCCCTGAAAGGCGTAGGGGGAGGTACGGGGCTTGAACGCGCCGCCCCGGAGAATGGATGCGCCGGATTCCTTGACGGCGGAAGCGACGGCAATGATCTGCTCCTCGGATTCCACGCTGCACGGGCCTGCGATCATGGCAAAATACCCGCCGCCGATGCGGGCGTTTCCCGCCTCAATGATGGTGTCCTTGGGGTGGAATTTCCGGTTGGCCTGCTTGAACGGCTCAGAGACCCGCTTGACGGTCTCCACCATTTCCAGGCTTTTCAGAAGGTCGATGTCCACCCGGCTGGTGTCGCCGACCAGACCGAGAATGGTGACCTCCGAGCCTTCGGAAATGTGAACGTCCAGATTCATATTTTTGAGCCAGTCCACAAGGTGCTGGATCTGGGAGGGCGTGGTGCCGTTTTTCAATACTGCGATCATTGCTTAACATCTCCTGATAATAAAATAACGCCGCACGGCAATTCGTGCGGCGTCTTGAGATAACCCTTTAAGCTCCTGAAAATTTTCTGCAGCACAAATCGCTATTACTTTTTTCGGGTAAAAAAGTAATAGTAATAAAAGGAAAAGCTGGCAGAAGAGTTCATGGTGACCATACAAAAAGGCTCCTTGTTCAGTAGCTGCGGACATTATACCACGGGCGGCGGAATATTGCAAGAGGAATTTACACAAATCGTGCCATTTTTCACCTACTGAATATGCGTGTGATTGTTGATATGATCCTGACAGTAGCAGTAGTAGCCCT
>ENA-UOOD01002275-UOOD01002275.1-human-gut-metagenome-genome-assembly--contig:-CS67-NODE-2275-length-17537-cov-24.105823_pt1 | contig 17537 bp, 8 predicted proteins | sample MGYA00242464_ERZ724011 | MGnify/ENA metagenome assembly ERZ724011 | reverse complement strand
GCGTATCGCAGAAAGCGGAAACGCGCGGTGTGCTGGACATGACGCTGCCGGACGGTGCAGAGTTTCAAAACTATATCCTGACCGTGCAGGCCCATGCCGTACAGAAGAACCAGAAGGGTGAAACCGTGGAGACGAACGTTGACTTTTCGTTCGTGCTGCGGCTGGAAAGCGGCATTGACCTCGATTTGCAGCTCACATGGCAGCCCAACGGTCAGGCCACCTGCCCGGCCAACGGCTCTGTCAATCGCACGGTCAAGAGCGACACGCTGACAGACGGAAATTTCGCATACGCGCTGCAATTCCTCGGCGAAAGTGCGGATGACGCGACGATCCGCACGGCGGAATACTGGGCGACGGATGGTGAGCGCGGAACGCTCTCGGAGTCCGGCGAGATCCAGATGGCCGCCGCAGACGGCAAGGACACGGAAACATACTATCTCGCCGTGACCGCCGAGGTACTGGGACAGACCATCGGCTATACGTTTGTCGTGACATATGAGGACGGCCTTGACCTCCAGCTCCAATTCACATGGTATGAAAAATCCGTCACGTCGCAGACCGTTCTCTGCGACGCGGACAAGCGCGCGGCGCTGACCATCAAGCACAACCAGATCAACAACAGTGAGCTTCTGTACAAGCTCGGTCTGACCGGCAGGAGCGCACAGGACGCGCAGATCACAAGCGCCAGCTTCAATGGCGCGGCCATGAGTACGGACAACGGCTCTGCAAGGCTCGAATCTGCCGAGAATGGCGCATCGTATACCGTCCTTGTGACCGCAGCGGTCAAGGAGCGCACGGTGAACTTCACGGTCACCATCCGCTACCAGAGCGACGTGAGTATGGAAATGTCCTACACAGTCATGGAGGACGGCGCACAGAAGCCCTGCGTGCTGACGTGCGAGAATAAGAAGACTGTCAACGCCGACCCGGTCTATGACGACCAGCTGACGGACGGATTGCTCACATATACGTTCGCCATCCGCGGCGAGGAAGCGTCGGACGTGACCATCCAGTCTGTAAAGTGCTACCAGTCCGGCAGCTTCAAAACGATCACGCTCCCGGCCCCCAGCGGCAGTGTCACGCTGCTTCTGAATGAGGACAAAACCGGCGACAACACCTTCACAGTCACGGCTGCAAGTTCAGGCGGCGACAGCTATACGTTTGTATTCAACGTTCCCTATAAGCACAGAGGCGAAAACAAGGTGCAGATCAAAACGAACCTGCGCGACGGTGCGACCATAACCAACGGGCAGGAGGTCAACCTGACCGTCGAAGCCTGGACAGAGGACGCTGCGGGCAACCGCGTCAGCCACATCCTTGCCACCGGCACGGAGACAAAGCTGACCGTTCAGCTGGACGGCAAAGACGTGCAGTTTGAAAGCACCTCCGGCTATGTGCAGCAGTATCTGCTTATCCCGGAAAATCTGGACGAGGGTGACCGGAACGAGCATACGCTGTATATCTATGCTGAGGACGAAAAGGGCAACTACGGCAAGCTGACCCTGAAACTCATCGGAAAACGTACCGAAGCGGGTCAGAAGATCGGCACGGCCAGCATCTATATTGACATGAGCGTGCTGGGGCTTGGTGTCCGCGGACCAATCAGCTACGATGTGCTGTCCAAGGAACCGATTTCCTACGCAGTTGCCAAGGCTGTGTGGGATTATGACGCCGGCGACCCGTTCGGCACAGCAGCGTCAAGCTTCCACTGGCCGGCCAGCCGCTGCTCCTACAGCGGCACGCTGGATACGGGCTTCTATTTACAGACCATGGACGACGGTTCCGGCCTTGGCAGCCGAGCGAACGCACTCAGCGGCAACTGGAGTCAGTTCGGCAGTACAGAGGACGAAATCCTCGCCGGGATCGACAGCCATTTCGGCGCGGGCAGCAATGAGGCAATCCTCTGGCGCTGCATCTACCGCAACGGCATCCCGCTATCCAGTACAAGCACCGGCATCGGTGAATTTGATTACACGATGGGTTCCGGCTGGATGTATTCCATCGGCGGCGCGACATATTATCCCGGTACATCCATGTCCGGCTTCTATCTGCAGGACGGCGATACGCTGACGCTCCGCTACACGCTGGCCTACGGCTGGGATGTCGGGACGGGGCAGGGCGACTACGGCAATACCGTGGGCTACTGCGTCACGTGTCTGAACGGCAGCTGGTCGGTTCATCACAGCTATGAAACGGTCACGGCAGCGGATGGCACGACAAAGTATGTCTGCCATAGCTGCGGCATGGTCGAGGGCTGCCCACATGAGCACAAAGAATATCAGGATCAGGGCGGCGGAATGTGCGTGCAAGTCTGTAAAGATTGCGGCGAGAAGATCGGCGTGCCGCGCGCACATGAGCTGGAATATACCGCAGACGAGGGTGCAGATACGCATACCGCGAAGTGCAAAAACTGTGACTTTACGGAGCAGTCCGCGCACGAGTGGGAAGAGCTTACCGACACGGCAACCTGCACCGAAGCGGGCGTGAAGACTTCCGTGTGCAGGATCTGCAACACACAGAAGGAAGAGGAATCTCCTGCAGCCGGGCATAAGCCGCAGAACGTGTGGATCAGCGACGAGGATCATAAGCACCACTATCAGGAATGCCAGATCTGCGGCGAAAAGCTGGAGGATACTGTGGGCGAGCATCACTATGTCCCGTATGGCGACGATTGGCAGTGCAGTGTCTGCGGCCAGATACACGGCTTTGACTGCAACGGTACGCTGATGCCGGATGCATCACGGTCTACCTGCTCGCACTTGATCGGCTACTGCTCAGACTGTGGCCTGGAGCTGGAGAAGTTCGGTTCAGCGGGCGAGTTTACAGACTATCATACGTTCAGCGCGGGCGTCTGCACGGTTTGCAGCACGCCAGACCCGAACTACAAGCCGCCGACGGATCCTGGCCAGAATCCGGGCGGCGAGGACGGCGGCAGCGGCGGTGACGGCGACGGCGGCGATCCCGGCGGCGGTTCCGGCGAAGACGACAATCCCGGCGGCGGTTCCGCCGGAGACGACAATCCCGGCGGCGAAGATCCCGGCGGAGATCTGTGACAGACGATCATAAAAGAATAACGAATAGGAGCAGCTTGCTATGAATACAAAAATCAACGAGATTTTACAGGAGATCGAGTCCGTTATCGTCGGCAAGAATGAAATTGTCGAGAAGATTTTAATGGCAATTCTGGCGCAGGGCCACGTTCTCATGGAGGACGTGCCGGGCGTCGGCAAGACCACGACAGCCATGGCCTTTGCAAAGGCCCTTGGGCTGGAGACGCGCCGTGTGCAGTTTACGTCGGATACCGTGCCATCGGACATCATCGGCTTCTCGGTCTATGACAAAAAGGCAGACGAGTTCGTCTATAAGCCCGGCGCGATCATGACGAATCTGCTGCTGGCGGACGAAATTAACCGTACCTCCAGCAAGACGCAGTCCGCGCTGCTGGAGGCGATGGAGGAGCACAAGGTCACGGTGGACGGCAAGACGTATGCCCTGCCTGACCCGTTTATCGTCCTCGCCACGCAGAACCCGGTGGGTTCTGCCGGTACGACGATGCTCCCCAATTCCCAGCTTGACCGCTTCCTCATCCGCGTCAGCATGGGCTACCCCGACCACAAGAGCAGCGTCAACATCCTCCGTGACCGCCATGTGGATAATCCCCTTGACCGGGCGTATGCCGTGGTCAACAAGGAAGAATTGCTGGGGCTGGTGCAGGACGTGCGTAAAGTGGATATGCGCGACGCCGTTCTGGACTATGTGACCACGCTCGTGGAAAAGACCAGAACCCATCCGCAGGCTGCGCTCGGCGTCAGCCCGCGTGGTGCGCTGGCGGTCTGCCGGATGGCAAAGGCGTATGCGTATCTCAATGGCCGTGATTTTGTGATGCCGGAGGACGTGGCCGCGATCTTCCCGGACGTCTGCGCGCACCGTCTGATGCTCAACAGCAAGGCCCGCATGATGGAGGAAAAGCCGGAAACCGTGCTGGCCGAAATTCTCAAGACGACAGATATGCCGGTGCTGAAAAAATGAGAATTGTCAAAAAATTCGTCTGGCTGCTGCTGACGCTGGGGCTTCTCGACCTCGTCGTCCAGACAGCCAGCCCCATCGCGCTCGGCCTTGCCGCCTGCATGGTGCTGCTGCCGCTTTTGTGCCTGCCGGTCAACCTGTACGCGGCGAAAAAGCTGAAGCTGGCGGTCAAACTGCCTGTGAATCTCCGCAAGGGCGAGAGCGGCACGGCGGAGTTGACGGTGCAGAACCCCACATGGCTGCCGGTCTGCCAGATCGCCTGCCGTGTACGGCTGGAGAACCAGTTGAACGGCGAGACGCAGATCGTAAACGTGAGCGGCGGCATCTGGCCGAAGGGCAGGCGGACAATGAAAATTTCTCTGCAAAGCCCGTGTTGCGGCAGAATCCGTTTGACCGTGGAATCTGCCCGCTTGTACGACTGCTTTGGTTTGATTGGAATCCGTGCAGACTTTGATGCGCACGGGGCCTGCGTCGTGCAGCCGGATACGTTTTTGCAGACGCTGGTGCTGTCTCCCGCAGCCGCGCACATCGACGACACCGAGGATTATTCCAACGAGCGTCCCGGCTATGACCTGTCCGAGATGTTCCAGATCCGCGATTATGTCCCCGGCGACAGCCAGCGGCAGATCCACTGGAAGCTCAGCTATAAATACGGCAAGCTGATCGTCAAAGATCCGTCGCTGCCCATTACGCGCTCCGCCGCTGTCTTTTGGGAACGCACGGAGGAACAGCCCACTGCCGCCCGCACCGACGCAGAAGCGGAGATCGTCGTCTCCGTCTGCCGGAATCTGCTTTCCCAGTCCGTGCAATTCACAGTCGGCTGGAACGAGGAATCCACGGGCCGCTGTGTTTTCCAGCAAATTCGCGACATGGACGACCTCATCGGCCTGCTTCCGCGTCTGTTCACGGCAAAAGCGGCTACAGGTGTCAGCGGTGCGTCGCTGCTTCTCCAAGAGGTACCTGCCGGAAGCTGGTCGCATCTGGTCTATGTGGCTGCTGAACGCAAGGCCGAGACGGAGCAGCTTTCCTCGATTGGCCGCCTGACCGCGCTGGTCTGCGGCGAGCGGTTCAATGAGAAAGACTACGCCGCGCAGCTCTCCGAGCTGGAACTGTAAGGAGGGCAGGCTATGAAGAACAAAAGAAATACCGGCCTGCGTGCCGGCGTTTACCAGGAAAGCAGCAATCAAAAAAGTACGCTCTTTGATCTGCTTGCCAGCATCCTGATTTTCCTCGCGTTTGCCGCGATTGGTTACACGATAAGCGGCTTTGCTGCAATGCTCTGGTTGCTGGGCGCAGGCGCTTTGACCTGCATCGCCGCTGCAGCCATCCGGCATTTCAAAAAGATGAAGCTGATGCTCCCCATTCTGTTGGCGGCATTGCTTCTCGTTGTCCTGTTCGCGCGGAACCCGCTTCTGAGCGGTTTCGGCGCGGCTTGGAATACACTGCGCGGCCTCTGGGCGGCGGAAAAAGGTATCCTTCTGCCGCTTGCCGAAACGGACGGCACTGGCCTTTGGCTGGCAGGGATTCTGACCGGCATTCTGCTTGCGATGGTGAGTGTCGCGCTCTCATGCGTACCGACATTAACGGCAGTTCTATTAGCAGCCTTGAGCGTAGCGGCAGCATTCGTGCAGCCGGGTATCCTGCTCCTTGCTGCGGCAGCGATTGCTCTGCTGATGCTGACCTGGCAGAAAAGCAAAAACGCCGTCTCGGCGGCGAGCTTTCTGCTTGTGGGTGGAATCGTCGCGGGCGTAGCCGCAATTTCTCTGCAAACAGGCACGATGCAGAACCTTTCACAGAACGCAAAGGACAGCCTGCACCACTGGCGTTATGAAAAAGCAGAAGAACTTTTGCCGGAGGGCGATCTGTCCGAACCGGTCACAAAGACAGAAAGCACGGACACCATCCTGTCCGTCACGGCGGATACGGCGCAGACACTCTATCTGCGCGGCTTTGTCGGCGATACCTACGAAAATGAAACATGGACGGCACTGGACGCAGAAACCGCCGCAGAAGAAAAAGACCTCTTTTACTGGCTGCATCAGTCCGGCTTCTATCCGCAAAGCCAGTTGGCTTCTGCTGCCCGGCTGATGGGCAATTACCAGTCCGGCAGCGTCAGTGTACAGAATCTTACCGGGTGCAGTCTGTACCGCTATGAGCCGTGCACGATTCTTCCGGAACGCGCAGGTCTGGCAAAAAACAGAATCCAGCCGTCCGCAGTCGAAACGAGCGGTCTGCGCGGTGAACGAGGCTATTCCTATGAGGTGGTTTCGGACGCACAGACCCTATTGCCGGAATTACTGGACTTCCTGCAAAATGACACGTCGGACGGCGTGAAATCGTACTTACAGATGGAAAGCGCGTACCGGGAGTTCGTGTATTCCTACGCGCTGACTGTTTCCGCGGAGTTCCGCGCGCAGCTCGGCGCGGTGCTGGATAGCTGCTGCGAAAGCTACGGCCCGGCAGACAGCCTGACGAAAGAGCAGGCACAGACGGCGGCGCTGGCATTTCTGGAATTGTGCTTTGACGGAAGCGGCAATATTGCGCTGCCGCTGGCGGACACTGCGGACGGCACGACATACCAGTATGCGACCGTCGCGGCCTTGGCCCTCCGCTATTACGGCATCCCTGCCCGCTATGTCGAGGGCTATACGGTCAAGGCCGCTGAGAACGAGCCGGTGAACGTGGACGCAAGTGCCGCTGGCGCATGGGTCGAGGTCTATCAGGACGGCATCGGCTGGCTGCCGCTGGCACTGACGCCGGGCCTCGAAGACCTCTCCGCCGAGCAGACCGAGAGCGGCATCAAGCCGGTCGGCGCAGGCAAGGAAGGCAACGGCGACGGCCCGCGCGTGACCGAGGGTCAGGAGCTGGAACAGGACGATGCAGAGCCGGACAATTCAGAGGACAACACCCCGGACGGCGGCCAGCGCACAGGGCTTCTCCACAAACCCGCGTTTTGGATCATCCTCGTTGCCGCGCTGCTGCTTCTGCTGCTTGCGGCTGTCTTCATCCGCCATGCGGTCATCCTAAAAAAACGGAACGAAACGTTCACGCAGGAGGATCCATCCGCCGCAGCCGCCTGCCTGTTTACAGACTGCGCGGCACTGCTGGCAGCAATGGGCTTCAAGCGCGGCACAGGCTCCATGCTGGAGCTCTGCGAAACGGCGAAGGAGCAGCTTGGCGAGGATTACGCCGCGAAGCTGCACGATATGACCATGTATAACGCACAAGCGCTGTTTTCCAGCCGTGCGATCTCACCGGAGCAGCTCACAGAAATGCGGGCGTTCCACGGCACGACGATGGAAAACCTGAAAACACGCTGCAAGCCGCTTCGCAAGCTGCGGCTGAAATGGCTGAATTGTCTCTACTGATGGGAGGTAACCCTATGAAACTGAAACGAATGACCGCCGCATTGCTCCTGCTGGCGATGCTCCTGTCCTGCCTGCCGCTCAGCGTGCTGGCAGCGGACGCAGAGTTGGTTGAAGCGGAAGAAACCGTGGATACCGTGCCTGCGGAAAATACAGACGCGGAAGTGACCACAGAAAAACCCGTGGAGGAAGCTGCAATTTCGACGCAGGCGGTCAATGCAAGCGGATATTTCTATTTTTCCGCTGAAACAGCAAATAAGCTGCTCATTGCGCCGGTGCGGATCGCCTTTACGGACGGACAGACCATCCGGCAGGCGCTGTACGCCAGCAAATACAGCTTTACAACGAATGGCAGCAATCAGTTTATTACGGCGATTGAGGGCGTCAACGGCAACTATACCTATGGCAGTACGCCGGATGGCGTTTCCATTGACAGCGCCGCCAATACCGTGACGCATTTTAGATTTAGTGAAGCCTCGAACAGCGCGCCGTCTTCCGGCCTGCAAACCCTGATAAAGGTCATGGCGGACTATCTGGAAGAAGATGCCGACATCCAAAATGCTGCGGCGGAGGAATACCAGACGGCGCTGAACGGCTATCTGAACGTCACCAGTGAGACCGCGCAGAGCAATGCAGCCGCGATCACGGCAAAGATCAACGCCTATAAAGCCGGGCAGAACACCAAATACACCGTGACCTTCTCCGGCTATTCCGGCAGCGGGTATACTGTGTCCGCGGTCAACGACTACGGGAAACAGTTCACAGACCCCAACCATACCGGTACGCTCCAGCTTCCGGCAGACGGCTATACCTTCTATGTCCGGCAGGGTAACCGCATGGTCTCCGGGAAGATCACGGTCAGCAAGGCAATGACGGTCAGTGCCAGCCTGCCCAGCGGCGACTGGTTCAATGAGAGCAGTCTGAAAATTTCCAGCGGCTATGACGCGGATTTCGATGCAAACTGCTATGCGTATACGCTGACAGACCATACCGCGACCGTGCAGGTGCCGGACAGCTTTACGGGCCGCCTGTATCCGTATTTTGAACTGAGCACTACCGGTGCAAAGGTCAAGGCAGTCTACACGGATGTAAGCGGCGCGGCCAGAGAAAAGGACATCCCGGCCAAGTCCAAGGCGACCAGCATCGACAATGCGCTCTCCCGCGGTGCGGCAGGCAGTACGGTCATTCTCCGCGCCAGCAAGACAGGTTCAGACAACTATACGCAGAGCATGGATCTGACGCTCCGGCTCGACCGTATGCCGACGCTCGGCAGTCTGCGCGTGACCAACGCCGCCGGAACGGCGCAGGCCGCGACGGAGCGCTTCTCCAGCACCAAGACGGAATATACTTATAAGATCCTCGATTCCGAAAAAACACTGAAAATTTATCCGACTGCTACGGTTTCCGGGTCTTCCATCACGGTCAACGGAAACGCGCTGGACGCAGACGGCAGCGTGACCGTAACGGTCTCCGGTGAAACGACGGTTTCAATTCAGGTTTCCTCTGGAAGCTATGCGACGACCTACACGCTGACGATCCAGCCCGGTCAGGGCAAGAAGATCACGTTTGCAACGGCCAGCGATGTTGACCTGACAGTTGTGAATAAAAATGGCGAGGAACTGGCTTATACCAAAACGCTCGGCGCCGGGAATACGATCAACTATCTCTATACGCTTGTGCCGGGCGAGGACTACTCGTATGTTGCAACGCAGGGCACCTACTATCACGCGAAAAAATCCTTCACACTTGGCAATAATGAAATCATTCAGGTTTCTGTCAAACAGGAGGACTGGCTAACGTCTCTTGCACTCAGCAGTGCTGCCGATGAAAAGTACAAGGGGGATATCGAGTTATCACCGAGCTTTGCAAAGTCTGTGCATACCTATACGGCTACGGTTCCGGACAACTCCAGTTCCGTCTATGTATGGAGGACGAACAGCAGGGGCAGTTGTACGGCAGTTTATAGTATGCTGAGTACAGCCTCGGACTGCGGAAAAACGAACGAGGTCACACTGGAAAGCCGATTTGAAGGCGATGGCCTTGCAAAAGTTTTGCTTCCGGGCAGTGCGTATGGCAACACAGTTACCATTCGCGTAACCTACACGGATAATACAGACGGTGTGACCTACTATACAGATTATATTGTTTCATTGGAGCGCAGCCTGAGCCTGAAAAATATCAGCGCAAGCTATAGCGGCAGTTCGCTTCCGCTCCAGAGAAAAAACAGTCAGCAGACAGGCTACAGTCTGGATGAAAAAGAATACAGCATATTGATCCCTGCGGCTGCAACGACGTTGGATCTGCTGCTACAAAAGCATACAGAAAGCCCGAAGTACGGTGACACGGACAATGGTTATGTGATCACGGTAAACGGGAAGCCGGTTTCTTCAAAAGGCACCGCAACTGTGAATCTGACTGGCAATGAGGAAGAGGAAACTGTTCAAATCAAGGTTACGAATCAATATGCCCCCGGTACTTCCAGCGATTATATCATCACAGTAAAAAAGGCAGCAACGACTGCCGTTACATTCCAGACAGATCCGCAGAATGCTTTGATCTATATTTACGAACAGGGTGCAGGAAATCGTGTCTGGCCGGCAGACGATGGGAGCTATGCACTATCAGAAGGTTTCAATTATTATTGCAGTATCTCACTGTACGGATATGCCGCAAAGGCAGGTACGCTGCAAATCGCGAATGAAAACGGTCAGACTGTCCTGCATTTTGACGGGGAAGATTATACAAATCTCTCCGCGGTACCGGTCACACTTCAGGCAGCGGCAGAAAATCCGGAAATCGACCGTGATCTTGATACCGAATGGTCAAATTTCCGCGGCACGGACAGCAACAACGGTATTACAAACGCAAAAACGCCGGTCAGCGCGGCGGACGGTATGCTCTACTGGGCTTCTCCACTGGGCAAGGGATGGGATAATGGCGCGGTCAGCAGCCCCATCCTTGTGGACGACTGCCTGATTGTCTATGCCGGTGAGCACATTTACCGTGTAAATAAGGCGACCGGTGCAATAGAAGCCACGGGCGATATGGCGGGTGCGTCCAGCTTTGCCATCAACGGCCCGACTTATGCGGACGGCATCCTGTTGGTCGGCTTGTCCAATGGCCGGATTCAGGCTTTCAACGCAAAAACGCTGGAATCTCTGTGGCTCTATACAGACCCGGTTGGCGACCAGCCAAACTGCCCGATTGCAATCTTGAATGGCTATGCTTACACGGGCTTTTGGAACGGCGAAAGCGAAGACGGCTGCTTCGTGTGCATTTCTCTGACGGATGAAGATCCGGAAAACGAGATGGAAGAGAAAGCTGCGACATGGCGCATGACACAAAACGGCGGCTTCTATTGGGCCGGGGCCTATGCCTGCGGTGACTTCGTTATGGTCGGCACAGATGATGGCGAGGCACAGTGCTCTTATCTCTATTTGCTTGACCCGTTGACAGGCAAAGTCCTGGACGCGAAGAGCGGCCTCGATGGTGATATCCGCAGTACGATCTGCTATGACAAAGACACTGATGCGTACTATTTCACGTCAAAAGGCGGAAGTTTTTACAGAGTAAAGGTTCAAAACAAAGTGATTACCGACTGTGATTCGCTGACGTTAAAGAATGGAATTCAGGATGAGTTGGCTATGAGTACCTCTACGCCGGTCGTCTATAATGGCCGCGCGTATATCGGCGTCAGCGGAACGGGCCAGTTTACAGCATACTCCGGTCACAACATCACGGTTATCGATCTGGCAAACTGGAAAATTGCGTATAGCGTAGAGACGCAGGGCTATCCGCAGACGAGCGGCCTTCTGACGACAGCCTATGAGCAGGACCCCGGATATGTCTATGTCTACTTTATCGACAACTATACGCCGGGAACGTTCCGTGTCCTGCGTGACAAGCCGGGGCAGACAAAAGCGGATTATCTGACAACAGAGACTTTCAATGGAGTAACATATCGAACAGCCTATGCGCTGTTTACACCGTTTGACAAGCAGGCGCAGTATGCCATTTGCAGCCCGATCACAGACAGCGACGGCACGCTCTACTTCAAAAACGATTCCGGCTATCTGATGGCGTTCGGCAGAAGCATTGAAAAGATCGAGGTCACAACGATGCCCAAAAAGACGAAGTACGCAGCCGGTGAGACCTTTGACAAAACCGGCATGGTCGTGACGGCGACGCTTACGGACGGTTCGACGCGCGATGTGACCGATATGGTGTCCGCCCCGTCGGAGCCTCTGGCAGACGGCACGGAGGAGATCACGCTGGAGTTTGGCCGCGGGCAAACTATGTACCGGAATCTGCCGGCCGGCGATAAGATGAGCACCGGCAATAACGTTACCTCGATTACGACAACGATTCCGATCCATGTGGGTGATACGACCGAAACCGGTGCGCTCACGGACGATATCACATGGAGCTTCCGCCCGGCGGCAAATACGCTTTCTATTGACGGCGAGATCCCGGAAGGGCATAAGGTCCTGATCGCCTGCTATGATGAAAACGGAATGCTGACAAAGCTGGAGGTGCTGACCATCAGCGGCAGTGTGAAGTTGCCGGACAGCGCAAGAATTCGCGTATTCTATATTGACGGAGACAGTAAGCCGCTCTGTGCCGCCGCAACGGTTCTCGAATGATAAGGAGATGCAGCGCATGAAACGATCTGGTTCTAAATTACTTTGTATCCTGCTCCTGCTTTCTCTGCTGCTCTCCCTGACCGCCTGCGGCAAACCGGAAACACAGCTTGAAAAAACGGCTGGCTATCTGCAAGCGCAGATCGCCGAGCCGGGGACAGGTTCTGTTGGCGGAGACTGGCTGATTTTCGGGCTGGCGCGTTCCGGTGTGAAGGTTCCGCAGAAATACTTTGACGCCTATTACGAAAATGTAGAAGCGGCAGTCCGGGAGAAGAACGGTGTGTTGAGTGACCGGAAATACACCGAATATTCTCGCACGGTGCTGGCGCTGACGGCTATCGGGAAAAATCCCGCTGATGTGGCCGGATTTGACCTTCTCAAACCGCTTGCCGACTTTGAACAGGTCACCAGGCAGGGCATCAACGGCACGATCTTCGCGCTGCTGGCGCTGGACAGCGGGAACTATGAAATTCCGGAGAATCCGGACGCCGCCGTGCAGGCGACGCGGCAGATGTATGTGGACGAGCTGCTTGCGCGGGCGCTGCCGGACGGCGGCTGGACACTGACCGGTGGGGAGCCGGACGTGGATATTACGGCAATGACGTTGCAGGCGCTTGCCAAATACCGCGACCAGGCGGACGTGACGGCAGCCGTGGAGCGCGGTCTTGCAGTCCTTTCCTCCTTGCAGGAGCCGGACGGCGGGTATGTCTCGTGGGGGTCCAGCAACAGCGAATCGGTCGCGCAGGTGATCGTGGCGCTGACGGAGCTCGGCGTTCCGCTGGATGACGAGCGCTTCACGAAGAACGGAATTACCGTCGAAGACGCGCTTCTGCGCTTCGCGCAGGAAAACGGCGCGTTCGTGCATGTGCGTGACGGCAGCGGCGGTGACGACGGCATGGCGACCGAGCAGGCGTTTTACGCGCTGGCCGCCATCCATCGTGCCGAGACGGGCGAAACCACACTCTATGACATGACGGATGTGATGCAATGAAGCAGCTTTACAGACTGACCGCCCTTTTCCTGACGCTCCTGCTCCTTTGCGGGTGCGCCGCGGGAAACGGCTACGGCAAACCCGAACGAAAGGAAGGGCAGGATGAATACCTGACCGACCCCGTTCCGGAGGGCAAGCCGCAGCCGGTTGAGCCGCAGGACGTGACGGTCAGCGATACGGAGTACACCTGCACGATCTCCATTTCCTGCGCGTCGATCCTGGAACACATGGATCTGTGCGACAAGGAAAAGGTGGAGCTGGTGCCGGAGGACGGCTGGCTGCTGAAGCCCGTGGAGGTCACCTTCAAGCAGGGCCAAAGCGTTTTTGATGTGCTCCAACAGGTCTGCAAGGACAACAAGCTCCACATGGAGTTTTCCATGACGCCGATTTATAACTCTGCCTATATCGAGGGTATTGGAAACCTTTATGAGTTTGACTGCGGCGAGGTGTCCGGCTGGATGTACAAGGTCAACGACTGGTTTCCGAACTACGGATGCAGCCGCTACCAGCTTCAGGACGGCGACGTTGTGGAATGGGAATACACCTGCGAACTGGGCAAGGACATTGGCGGCGGCTATGCGACAGGCGGTGACGCATGAGAAACAGAGATACATTTTCCGGCTACCATCCGACGATCAATTTTCTATATTTCGCACTCGTTCTGCTCTTCTCCATGTGCCTCATGCATCCGGTCTATCTGCTGATTTCGCTGATCGGCGCGCTGGCGTATGACATCTATCTCAAGGGCAGGAAAGCGGTGCGCTTTGCCGTCATGGGACTGCTTCCCATGGCGGTGCTTGCCGCGCTTGTCAATCCGGCCTTTAACCATGAGGGTGCAACGATTTTGACGTATCTACCGAGTGGTAACCCGCTGACGCTCGAATCTATGCTTTATGGCGTGGCTGCGGCCGTCATGCTGGCAAGCGTCGTACTCTGGTTTTCTAGCTACAACGAAATCATGTCTTCGGACAAGTTTGTCTATCTCTTTGGACGCATGATCCCCGCACTGTCATTGGTGCTGTCTATGGCCTTGCGCTTTATCCCGAAGTTTAAGGCGCAGATGCAAACGGTCAGCGAAGCGCAGGCGTGCATCGGCAGAGATACGAAAAACGGCAGCGTATTCCGCCGTGTTGGGAACGCCGTCAAAATCTTCTCCATCATGGTCACATGGAGCTTGGAAAATGCAATCGAAACGGCAGATTCCATGCGTTCCCGCGGCTACGGATTGCCGGGGCGCACGGCGTTTTCCATCTATCGTTTTGATGATAGAGACAAAAACGTTCTCGCGTGGCTGATCTTCTGCGGCGCGTACATTCTTTCGGGCTGGTTGGCAGGCGGAATGTATTTTAGGTATTACCCTACTGTTAAAACCGCCTTATGGACGCCATTGACGATCAGCTTCATGTTCGTGTATCTGGCACTTGTTCTTACCCCCGTGATTCTCGACCGAAAGGAGGACAGGCAGTGGAAGTCTTTACGATCCGAAATTTAACGTTTGCATATCCCGAACAGGAGAAAAATGCAATCTCTGACCTTACATTGTCCGTCCAGCCGGGCGAGTTTCTGGTGCTCTGCGGCCCCTCCGGATGCGGCAAAAGTACGCTGCTGCGGCAGCTCAAAACCGTTCTCGCGCCGCATGGCCGCAGAAGCGGCGAGATCCTGTTCGACGGCAGAAATCTTGATTCCCTAGACCAACGCGAACAGGCCGAGAAGATCGGCTTTGTGCAGCAAAGTCCGGAGAATCAGATCGTCACGGATAAGGTCTGGCACGAGCTGGCGTTCGGGCTGGAATCGCTCGGCTATGACACGCCCACGAGCCGCCGCCGCGTTGCAGAAATGGCGTCGTTCTTCGGGATTCAGGAATGGTTCTACAAGCCGGTCACGGAGCTGTCCGGCGGACAGAAGCAGCTTTTGAATCTTGCGTCTGTGATGGTCTTGCAGCCGAAGGTGCTGATTCTCGACGAGCCGACGAGCCAGCTTGACCCGATTGCGGCGTCGGATTTTTTGGCTACCCTTGGCAAGATCAACCGGGAGCTTGGCACGACGATCATTCTGACGGAGCATCGTTTGGAAGAAGCGTTCTCCTTCGCCTCGCGTGTTGCCGTCATGGACGGCGGCAGGCTGCTTTGCACCGGAACACCCGCCGAGGTGGGCGCGGAATTAAAGTCCAGCGGGAACGCGATGTTTTTGGCCATGCCTACCGCCATGCGCATCTGGGCAGCGACGGATTCCGAGGCAGCCTGCCCGATCTCTGTCTGTGATGGGCGTAACTGGCTGCTGGATTACGCAAAAAAGCACGAACTGAAACCGATTCCCGAAGAAACAAAAAACACGCCTGACACGGAAACCGTCGTGTCGGCGCGGGAGCTCTGGTTCAAATATGACAAGGATTTGCCGGATGTGGTAAAAGGTCTGTCGCTGGAGCTGCGAAAGGGCGAATTTCTCGCCCTGCTCGGCGGCAACGGCACGGGCAAGACCACCACGCTCAAGCTGCTGGCAAGCCTGAAAAAAGCGTATCGCGGGGAATTAAATATAACCGGCACTGTCGGAATGCTGCCGCAGAACCCGCAGACGCTGTTTGTGAAAGCCACGGTGCGCGAGGACTTATTGGAGATTTTACCAAAATCCGAACGGAAAACCGAGCGGCTTGCACAAGTCGTTTCGCTCTGCAAGCTGTCGGAATTGCTTGACCGCCATCCCTATGATTTATCTGGCGGCGAACAGCAGCGCGCAGCGCTGGCAAAAATTCTGCTTCTGAATCCGGACATTTTACTTCTTGACGAGCCGACGAAGGGATTGGACGCGGAATTCAAGCAGACGTTTGGGCAGATTTTAAGGACGCTGCAAGCGTCTGGCGTGGCAATTCTCATGGTCAGCCATGACATCGAATTCTGCGCGAAGTATGCGGACAGGTGTGCCCTGTTTTTTGACGGCAATATCGTCACCGAGGCTGCGCCGCGCGTGTTTTTCAGCGGCAACAGCTTCTACACGACCTCCGCGAACCGCATTGCGCGCGATGTGCTGCCGGAAGCCGTTACGCCCGAAGACGTAATCGCGGCCTGCGGCGGCGCGGTCGAGCCGGAACCGGCGCTGCCGGAGTATCAGCGCATTCCGCCCGCACCGGAGAAGGAATCCCAAGCGCTGAAAAAACTCCCGATCTGGCGCAAGGTGCTTGCCGCCGTGTCCGGTCTTGCGTCACTGGCGCTGATCGTGCAGGCCATTGGTGTGACCGATTTAACAAAGCTGGTGGACGCGGGTGGACTGACAACGCTTGCGGGCGGCCAACTCAAGCTCTACGGCATTCTGCTTCTCTCGCTGCTCGTGTTTGCACTGTCCATTGGCCGCAAGGCGGACAGGCCGGATTATCTCATCCAGACGCCCGTTGAAAAGCGAAAGCTGAGAAAACGCACGATCCTTGCGACGGTTTTGATCCTTCTGCTCATTCCGCTGACGCTGTTCATCGGCGTGTACTGTTTCGGCGGGAAACGGTACTATTTCATTTCGCTGCTCATTCTGCTCGAATGTATGCTGCCGTTCTTCCTCATCTTCGAGGGCCGCAAACCGCAGGCGCGGGAATTGGTGCTGATTGCTGTGCTCGTTGCCTTGAATGTCGCGGGCCGCGCCGCGTTCTTCATGCTGCCGGAGTTCAAGCCAGTCGTGGCAATGACGATTCTGGCAGGCGTAGCCTTCGGCGGAGAAACAGGGTTCCTTGTTGGGGCCATGACCATGCTTGTCTCGAATATGCTGTTCTCCCAAGGGCCGTGGACGCCGTGGCAGATGTTCGCAATGGGCATCATCGGCTGGCTGGCAGGAATTCTGTACCGCAAGGGCGTTCTGCGGCGGTCGAAGCTCAGCCTCTGCATTTTCGGCGTGATTGCCTCGACTGTGATCTTCGGCGGCATTATGAATCCCGCGTCGGCACTTATGTGGTCGAATACAGTCAACTGGAAGATCATCATGAGCTACTATGTCACCGGCATCCCGGTCGATCTGGTACGCGCGGTCGCTACGTTCGTCTTCCTCTGGCTCGGCGCGGAGCCGATGCTGGAAAAGCTGGACAGGGTCAAAACAAAATACGGCTTAGCGGAGTAAATTGTCGATAGCATTTCCATCTGTATGGAAGTGATAGGGCAAAGCTATAAAAACGAATGCGGCCCCGGCTCGGTTCAATTCCGAGTCGGGGCCGCCGTATGTCCATCAGAAATCCATGTCAAGCCGCTTTCCGAAATCGCAGGCCGTTTGCCCTCACAGACAGCTCCTGCGAGAGAAGGCGCAGCGTTTCAAATTCGTCGTCGAGACCGTCGAGTTCCCGGCGGAGAATTTCTTCATAGTGCTGCTTCTTCTGCTCCAGCGTGGCAATTTTGTTCACCCACCGCTCCATAACAGCGGGGCTGCGGCTGCCGCTCTGGATGAGATAGTCGGCCTTTTCCTGATACAGCGCGATCTCCTTCTTGACGGCAGAATAAAATTCCTCCGTCATTTTGTCGCGCTGCTTGGCATCATCAATGATGTAAA
>ENA-UOOD01002255-UOOD01002255.1-human-gut-metagenome-genome-assembly--contig:-CS67-NODE-2255-length-17679-cov-9.098956_pt1 | contig 17679 bp, 23 predicted proteins | sample MGYA00242464_ERZ724011 | MGnify/ENA metagenome assembly ERZ724011 | reverse complement strand
ATCCGAACCCATCCCCAATCGGGATGATGTTCGGATTTCTTGGGTTTGGTGGAGCATAGGAGATTCGAACTCCTGACCCCAACACTGCCAGTGTTGTGCGCTACCAACTGCGCTAATGCCCCGTCAACACCGATTAGTATATCATGCCAATTTCAGCTTGTCAAGTACGAAGGGCGATTTTTGAAAAAAGAATGTTGTAGGGATGTTGTGGGGCGTGAAAACGTCCGCGTGACGGAAATTTGACGTTTTGCAGATTTCGGCGGGATCAAGCAGGGCGCAATTGTCGGCGTGATGACCTGTCCGGCGGTCACCACCCTGTGCGGCCTGATCAACGGCGCGATGATCTTCGGCCTGAATGTTCCGGCCATGATCGCGACGCTGGGCACGCAGAACGTGATTCGCGGCATTGTCAAGCTGCTCTGCGGCGCGCTGAAGGCGATATACGAAAAGGGGCTGCACATCCCCGAGGACATCAGCTTCATCTCCTACGGCAAGCCCGAGTTCAGCCCGGATATGACGACGAGCGAGTTTTTTTCGCTTACCTCTTGCAAAATGGGCGGAAGCATGATATAACATGACCGGAAGAACACGAAGATGAAACGCACATTCGTCAGCGTCCGGAAAATCCGCAGGCGCCGGAAACGCTGATGCATGCGGGGAAGGATTTCAATAAGCGGAATGCCGCCACAGAGCGGCTTTTCAAAAACCTAATGGTTAGCATTAACTAACTTTTGAATGGGCAAATGGTGAACGGATTGAGCGTTGTATTCAGGAGGTGGGAACATTTGGAAGCGCACGCGGATTTCTGGGATAAAAATGCAAAGCGGTATGATCGCTTCATGCGAAAGGATGCGGCGGCGTATCGGCAGATGTACGAGCTGATCCGGCCGGTCGTGAAATCCAAAACGGTTTTGGAGCTTGCCACCGGCACGGGGCTGATTGCAAAGCACATCGTCAGCGCGGCAAAGCATATCGAAGCGACGGATGCTTCCGCGGAAATGATTGCCGAAGCTAAGCGGGATAACCGCTCCGCAAAGCTGTATTTTTCGGTGCAGGATATGTTTCGCCTGCCCTATGCGCCCCATTCCTTTGACGTTGTGATTGTGTCCAATGCGCTGCACATCGTGCCGCATCCGGAAAAAGCCCTTGCCGAAATCAGGCGGGTCTTAAAGGATGACGGCGTATTGATCGCCCCGACCTTTACCCATGCGGAGAACTCGCTTTTCGGCAAGATCAAGGCGTTTTTTATGAAGCTGGCGGGCTTTCCGCTTTGCAGCAGGTGGACGAGCGAGGAATACCTGAACTTTCTGCGGGAAAACGGCTGGACGGTGCAAAAAAGCGCCGTGCTGAAAGCGTCCTTCCCGCTGACCTATGCGGAATGTGTGAAGACGGAGGTATGATGATATGTCCTTTTTGGAGAACACCCGCAAGCCTGTGGGGCTTGGCGGAAAGCTCATGGTCAGTCTGATGAATCTCGGGCACAGCCCCGTGGCGTGGTGGGGACTTCGGTTTTTGAACGTCGCGCCGGACGCCAAGGTGCTGGATTGCGGCTGCGGCGGCGGGGCGAACATCAAAAGGCTGCTGAAAAAATGTCCGCAGGGGATTGTGAAGGGCATCGACTATTCGCCCGTCAGCGTGGAAAAATCCCAAAAGGTCAATGCGGACGCTATCGCAAAGGGACGCTGCACGATTCTGCAAGGCAGTGTGGCGAAAAGGATTTTTGCGGAGGGCTGGTTTGACGCGGTCACGGCGTTTGAAACCGTCTATTTCTGGCCGGAACTGCCGCAGTGCTTCCATGAAATCCATCGGATGCTGAAGCCCGGCGGAATGTTTCTCATCTGCAACGAAAGCAGCGGCGACACGGACAAGGACGAGAAGTGGACGAAGATCATCGACGGGATGACCATCTACAAGGACGTCGAGCTGAAAGCGGATCTGGAGCAGGCGGGTTTTCGCGACGTGCAGATTCACAAGAATAAACGGGGCTGGCTGTGCGTCACGGCGCGGAAATGAGGAGCGGAAACGACATGAGCATCTTTGCATCCATTCTGCGTGATGTATACCAGGTTTTTCAGTGAAAAAGGCGGTGAGGAAATTTGGAAATCTTTCTCGGAATCCTGATTCCGTTTCTCGGAACGACGCTGGGCGCGGCGTGCGTGTTCTTTATGAAAAAATCGCTTGGCGATTTGGTGCAGCGCTCGCTTGCGGGCTTTGCCGCAGGGGTGATGGTGGCGGCGTCGATTTGGAGTCTGCTGATTCCCGCGATTGAGCAATCGGAGGGGATGGGCAGGCTGTCCTTCCTTCCCGCCCTGATCGGCTTTTGGGTCGGCGTGCTGTTTTTGCTCATGCTGGATCGTCTGATTCCCCACCTTCATGTGGGGAGCGACCAGACGGAGGGGCCGAAAAGCAAGCTGGGGCGCACGACCATGATGGTGTTGGCGGTGACGCTGCACAACATTCCGGAGGGAATGGCGGTGGGCGTGATGTACGCGGGCTTCCTCGCGGGCGGTTCGCAGATCACGGCGGCCAGCGCGCTGGCGCTGTCACTGGGCATCGCCATTCAGAATTTCCCCGAGGGCGCGATCATCTCCATGCCCCTGCGGGCGGAGGGAGAAAGCAAGGGCAGGGCGTTTTGGGGCGGCGTGCTTTCGGGCGTGGTCGAGCCCATCGGCGCGGTGCTGACGATTCTCGCGGCGCAGCTTGTGATTCCGGCACTGCCGTATTTTTTGAGCTTTGCCGCGGGCGCGATGCTCTATGTCGTGGTGGAGGAGCTGATTCCCGAAATGTCGCAGGGGCGGCACTCCAACCTCGGAACGGTTTTCTTTGCGCTGGGTTTCAGCGTGATGATGGTGCTGGATGTGGCACTGGGGTAAGAATGGAGAAAATGGGATGATTTTTTAAACGATTCTGGAAGGAATTAGGCTTGATGCTCTGCCGGTTCTCGTCTGCGCCGTGGGCATGGCGGTCATTGCGGCGGCGCTGGCGGGAATCATGGCGGTATTTATCCGCTGAGGGAGGCGCTTATGAAACACAAAATCGAAAAAAACACCGTGCAGGAGACGCTGATCATTCCTCTGTTTGCCCGGAAGGTATGTTCGGAGCTGTACCCGAATCTCTATCGGGACGAAACATCTATCCGCCTGATTGACGAAATCGACTACGACTTTTCGGAGGCGGAAAGGAAATCCCGCAGCCTGATGCAGCGTTTCGGCGCGCTGGAGGTCGCCATGCGGCAGAATGACCTCGCGTGGGAGGTGCGGGATTATCTGAAAAGCCATCCAACTGCGGCGGTGGTCAACCTCGGATGCGGTCTGGACAGCACCGGCAGAGCCTGCGACAATGGAAGCTGCAAAATCTACAATCTGGATTTTCCCGACGTCATTGCCGTGCGCAATGAGCTGCTGCCCGCCGGGGAGCGGGAGGAAAACATCCCCTGCAATTTGAAAGATACGGCGTGGTTTTCCCAAATCGACGCCTCGGGCGGCGCGGTGTTCTTCGCTTCCGGCGTGTTTTATTACTTCCTGACGGAGCAGGTCAAGGCGTTGGTGCAGAGCATGGCGGGCGCATTTCCCGGCGGCGTGCTGGTGTTTGACGCGGCGAACCGAACGGCGGTCAAGATGATTGCCAAAACATGGCTCAAGAGCGCGAAGATCAAGGACGTGGGCGCGTATTTCGCCGTTTCAGACGCGCCCAGAGAGATCGGCGCATGGGACAGCCGTTTGCAGGTCACGAGCCGCGGCTATATGCTGGGCTACAACGACCTTCGCGCCCCATCCGTCAGCGGCTTTTTCCGTTTCCTCGCAAAGGTCGGCGACCGTGGAATGAAGATGCAGATTGTGAAGATTCGATTTGGAGACAGAAAATGAGCAGGGAAAAACGGGAACTCATCGCAGGCGTTTGCCGGTCATCTGCTGGTTCTGGTACTCGGATTGGTTCTGTTCCGGGAAATGAAAAGAAGCGGAGAATTTAAGGAGATCGTGCGATGAAATACGTCGGAATGCCTTTCGGCATGTGGACGCTGTTTGCGCCGTCATTCCGAAAGCAGTTGACAGCGGTATTCGGCTATGACGCGGACACGGCAAGAGATATCACGAAAAAGGCGAAGCCGAGATACAAGGCGATCATCCATGACCTGCCGGAGTTTGAAAAAGGCGACCGCTTCAAAATGAACCTCGTCAACTGCGCGATGATCGGCGCGTTTATTCTCTCCATGCCGAAGCGCCCGGATGTGGAGCGGCTGACGGTCTATTACGCCAACGCCATGATGACAAAGCCGATGAAATGGTTTTGCCGCAGGAGCGGAAAAAGCAAATTCACCGAAAAGGGTATTGCGGGCATGAAGGCGGCCGCCGCGCTGAGAGCCGCCGACCGAAACCCTTATTCGTGGAACATGGACTTTTACGAATACCCGGACGGAAGCGGCTACGAGGGGCGGTTCACCCGATGCGGCATCTGTGTGCTGATGAAAAAGCTGGGGCTGTACGATTTAACGCCTGCGCTGTGCCGCCTTGACTATACGATGAGCGAGGCGGGCGGCGTGACCGACTTCGTGCGGCAGTATACGCTGGCTTCCGGCGGGGCGTACTGCGACTGCGGATACAAGAAAAAGAAACTTTAAGCGGAAGATAAAGGGATGAAAGAAAGCTATCTTACAAAAGCGTTCCGAAAAACGGCGCATGAAAGATTTCCGGAGCGGGAAGCCATGCTGAATTCCGCTTTCAAAAAGAGGCTGGGTGAACTGCGCTCGGAACACGCCGGAACGAGCAGGCAAAGGATGCGGCATCTCGAAAGTCAGATCATGCCGGGCATCGCGGCATACGAGACGTTGCAGACGGTCATGCCGAAGGAAGAAGCGCTGCGAACCGTCCACGGCTATGTGGAAGAACGGGCATATCGGCTGAAAAAGATCTTCCTGCGGCTGATGCGCATCCCGGGACTATATAAAAAGGTGCCGGGGATTTTCGCCGCGCAGACACCGAAATTTTTCGGAATTTCGGCGGGCTTTGAGGCAAATGAAATCCGGACGATCGGCGGTGTGTGGCGCATCGACATGACGAGATGCCCCTATCGCGACGAATGTGTGCGCTGCGGCTGTCCGGAGTTGTGTCATTGTTTCTGTGACAGTGACGATATCACATATGACGGGCTTTATCCGAAGCTCATCTGGCAGAGAACCATGACGCTGGGGCGCGGTGACGACTGTTGCGATTTTTGCATGAAGGTTGTGAAATAGATGATTTCTGCCTGTGCGCTTACGGCGTGGTTATACATACGTTGAAAAACTTATGATTTAGAAAGAAGGCATCCATATGATTCAAACAACGGTCAAGGTTTCCGGCATGGCGTGCTCCATGTGCGAGGCACACGTCAACGACACGATTCGCCGCGCATTTTCGGTGGAAAAGGTTTCGTCCTCCCATGCGAAAGGGGAGACAGTGATTCTCTCTAAAGAGCCGCTGGACGAAAACGTCCTGCGTGCCGCCATTGACGCAACCGGCTATACGGCGGGGGAAATCCATGCAGCGCCGTATGAAAAGAAAGGGCTGTTCTCGTTTCTGAAAAAGTAAAGTCATTGCCGTGTCGATGCTGTTTTTCAACTGGCGCATGGCGCTTGCCGCCATCTGGCCGCTGCCTGTGGCGTTTGCCATCGTCGCGCTGGCGTCCGGCGGGCTTGTTCTGCGGCTGGGCATCGCCACTACCGCCCTCACGGGCGCAACGCTGCTGGTCAAGGGCGAATTGGACGTTTTGACCTTCTTCATGTTTCTGCTGGTGGTCTCCCGCCTGTACGATCCTTTGGAGGGAACGCTGCAAAACCTCGCCGCCATCATCGGCACGAACAGCAACATCGAGCGGATGAATGAGATTCTGGATTGCCCCGTGCAGATCGGCAGCGAACAGCCCACCAATCACAACTGCGATATCGTGTTCGACCATGTGGGGTTTGCCTATCAGAGGGGCGAAAAGGTGCTGAAAGACGTGTCCTTTACGGCGAAACAAGGACAGGTCACGGCACTGGTCGGGCCATCCGGCGGCGGCAAGACCACCGTTTCCCGGCTGGCGGCGCGGATCAGATCGTGGTGCTGAAGGACGCCACGGTGGCAGAGCAGGGCTCGCCCGCAGAGCTGCTGCAATCGGGCGGCATCTTCGCCCGCATGGTGAAGTGCCAGACCGAGAGCCAGAACTGGACGCTGGAAAAGGCATAAATCCATTTGCAAAATAGGGCAAGCGCTCACATTCTGTGGATGTGAGTTCTTGCCCTATCGTTATTTTCAGTGCCGGGACAATCGGAATGATTCCGATCTGTCTCCTTTCGTTCATTTTGTTTATCACACCACAATACTTGAGATAAAAAGAAGAAATCCGAACCCATCCCCAATCGGGATGATGTTCGGATTTCTTGGGTTTGGTGGAGCATAGCGGATTCGAACCGCTGACCTCTACAATGCGAATGTAGCGCGCTACCAACTGTGCTAATGCCCCGTATCGTATTCACTTGTTCGCTCGGAACGTTAGATAGTATATCACGGCTCATTGGAAAATGCAACCCCTTTTTTTCAGTTTTTTTCGGTTTTTTGCCTTTTTTCGAAAAAAGCCGTCGATCCGGCTCACATGCCGAAAAACATCGGCCATGCGGGGCGAAATCGAGCGGCTTTTAGGTTCAGCGTTTCAGTTTCAGGTGCCTCGGCAATCCCTTTTGATACTCCGGCTTGACCTCCTCGGCGATCAGCGGGCGGGCGTAGGCGAAGAAGGGCTCGCGCAGACGATAGCGTTCCGCGTCGATCCAGTCCAGCGGAATCTTCTTTTCCAGATTGGCGATGTCGTGGATGTCGTGCAGCTCAAAGCCGCAGGCATATGGCGCGTCGCTCACGCGCTTGAGCGCAGCCATCATGCCGGTCTTGCCTGAGAACGCGGCGTCTACCGCGAAAGCGCCGACGTCAAACGCTTCGGAAACGTCCGTTTCGCTGGCGACGTGCGCGGCGCAGCGCTGGAGGGTGGAGAGCTCGACGGCGCGGGTCTTGCTGTGCAGCTTGGCGGCGACGAGGCTGGAGAGGTAATGCGCGGTGCCGCTCAGATAGGTGTGGCCGAACGCATCCACGTTGACGAGGTTATGCGCCAGCTCGCAGACGTAGCGCCCGTCCGCGATGCGCACGCCCTCGGAGACCGCGACGACCAGCGACGGCGTCTGCTGCTGAATGGCGTCCACGCGGGCGATGAAATGATCCGGGTCGAACGGGATTTCCGGCAGGCAGATCATCGCCGCACCCTCGCAATCCTCGTCCTCCGCGAGCGCGGCGGCGGCGGTCAGCCAGCCCGCGTTGCGCCCCATGATTTCCACGATGGTTACGGATTTGAGGTCGTAAATCGTGGAATCGCGCACCAGCTCTTTGATCGTCGTGCCGATGTATTTGGCGGCCGAGCCATAGCCCGGCGTGTGGTCGGTGTGGGTCAGATCGTTGTCGATCGTCTTGGGAACGCCGATAAAGCGGATGTCGCTGCCGACCTTGGCGGCGTAGTCGCTCAGTTTGAGGATGGTATCCATGCTGTCGTTGCCGCCGATATAGAAGAAGTAGCCGATATCATAGCGGCGCAGCACGTCGAAGATTTCCTGATAGACGGTCTCCATCTGGTCGCTTTCCGGCAGTTTGTAGCGGCAGCTTCCCAGATAAGAAGCGGGGGTGTGGCGCAGCAGGGTGAGCTGCCCCGGCGCGCTGAGCATGTCCGTCAGGTTGACCACGTCGTCCTTGAGCAGCCCCTGAACGCCGTGACGCATGCCGTAAACATGCTGTACGCCGTGCTTGCGGCAGGCGCTGAAAACGCCCGCAAGACTGGAATTGATGACACAGGTGGGGCCGCCGCTCTGGCCGACAATCGCGTTGATGCCCATGCTTGTAATCGCTCGCTTTCCATTTTTTTCCATGTTATGGCGCGGCCGTCCCGCCGCCAAGCCATCCTGTCCATTATACCATCGGGATAAAGCCGAAACAAGGGACAAACTTTATTTTGCGGGAAAATTGTGGTATCATGGGAGGCAGAGCGAAAAAACGGAGGAAAAGCATGAGAAAACTGATTTGGATGCTGGCGGCGCTGCTGGCGCTTGCGCCCGCGGCCTTTGCGCAGACGGCGCAGGAGATGACCGACCGATGCGCTTTTTCCAGCGTGGGCAAAAAGACGCTCGGCCGCATGACGGACGGGGATTATCGGACGTACTGGGCGTCGTCCTCGAACGGCTCGGCCTATGTGGAGATTGAGGCGGAGGACGCCATCAGCGGCGTGTATGTGCAGTTTTACGACGACGCGGCGGCGCTCGATGTGCAGACGCGGGATGCGTCCGGCGCATGGCAGACCGTCGCGCAGACGGACGGCGCGTTTTTGGCGGCGTATGCGGCGGTGGACGCGGGCGCAAAAACCGTGCGGATTCGCCCGAAGGACGGAAAAGGGCGGCTGTTTATCGCAGAGCTTCGCGTCCTCGGCGAGGGGGACGCGCCGGGCTGGGTGCAGCAATGGCAGGCGCCGCTTGAAAAGGCGGATCTTCTGGCGCTGGCGGCGCACCCGGACGACGAAATCCTGTTTCTGGGCGGCACGATTCCCTATTACGCGGGGGAAATGGGCAAGGCGGTGCAGGTGGCCTACCTCGTGCCGACGATGCCGTATCGGCGGCTGGAGCTGCTGGACGGGCTTTGGCTCTGCGGGGTGAGGAATTACCCGATTCTCGGCCATTTCCCGGATCAGTTCCAGTTGACGCTCAAGGGAATGTACGCGCAGAAGGGATGGAACCGGGAGAGCGTCTATCGCTTTGTGACGGAGGTTTACCGCGCTTGCAGGCCGGACGTCGTGGTTACGCAGGATGTGAACGGCGAATACGGACACGGTGCGCACCGGGCGGCGGCGGACGCGGCGCAGGCGGCTGTCGCGCTTGCGGCGGACGCGAGCTATCAGAAAAAGATGGCGCACAGCGAGCCGTGGCAGATCAAGAAGCTCTACATCCACCTCTACGAGCAGAATCCGGTGAAGATGGATTGGCGGAAGCCGTTGGCGGCGTTTGAAGGCCAGACGGCGTTCGACGTGGCCTGCCGCGCGTTTGCGTGCCACGTCTCCCAGCAGAAGACGGATTACCATGTGGAGGATTTCGGCCCGTATGACAATTCCCGATTCGGTCTGGCGTTTTCGGCGGTTGGCGAGGACACGCGGAAGGACGACTTTTTTGAACATGTGGAGTGATACTAATTCTTGTTAAAATGGCTTAATCCGCGCACCATCTTTTTCGCTCTGACTTTGCCTCGTTCCGTTCAACGTACCTCCAGTACGCCTCACTTCACTTGGCTTCGTCAGAACAAAAAATCTGATGCGCTCTGTTAAGCATTTTAACTGCGAATTAGTATGAGTGAAAATCCGCTGAAAGAGACGAAAAAAACGGGGCTGTTTGCGCAGCTCCGTTTGATGATGATGGCCGGTTATTCGCCGAGCCAGCGGTGCATGATTTGACATTCTTCCTTGGCCATGCCGGGAAAAACGCCCTCGCGCAGGGCGCAGAGCGCGTCGTTGTGCGCTCGCAGGCGGGGGAGCAGGCGCGGCCAATCCATCACGCCCTGACCGAGCGGGCGGTTTTCCCACTTACCCTCGCGGCCAAACACGCCGTCCTTGACATGCAGAGCGCAGATGCGCTCGCCAAAGCAGGAAAGCGCGCGCTCCAAAATCTCCATCTGCGCCTCCGGCGCGGTGCTTTCGGGGGTGACGAGGTTCGCCGTATCGAGGATGACGCGCAGATTCGGGCTGTTCACGTCCGCAATCAGGCGGCGGGTCAGCTCCGGCGTATGGAGCGTGTGCAGCGCGACCGGCTCAATGCCCACCAGCGCGTTGACCTGCTCCGCGTGGGCGCAGACCTCGCGGGTGAAATCCAGCAGGCGGGCGTAAGCCGCCTCGCGTTCGGATTCCGGGAAGGTGAAATGGGTCGTTTCCGTGCCGACGCAGCCCGCGCCGAGCGTGACGCTCGCGGACAGGGCGCGCTTGAAACGCGCCTTCGCTTCGGCCAGCGCGTCGGGGTCGCGGTCGCTCGCGCTGACATAGCAGCCCATGACGGGCAGGGCAAGCCCGGCGAACGCCTCGCGGATGTCGCAGAGCGCCTCGCGGGTCATGTATTGCTCGGCGGGGGCGGGAAACGCCTTGGTAAAGGCCAACTGCGTGGCTTCAAACCCGGTTTCGCGGATGGCCGCGGCGAGCGCCCGGGGTTCCATACGGCCGAAATCGTGGCCGCGCATGCCGATAATCATGGGGGATTCCTCCTGCTTGACGTGATACGATCAGTATACGCCCGACGCGGGAAAAAAGAAAGAGGAAACGTGCGCTTGCCCTTCCGCCATTTATGCCGTATAATAAATGAAAACGATCGCTGACGCGCCGATGTGAAGCGGGAGACGCCGTTTTTTCTGTGCGCCGGCGGGGCTTACCGTTTTGCAAAAAAACATGCAGGAGGAAAAGAAAATGGAACTCAGCCAGATGCTCGCGATGGTGGATCATACGCTGCTCAAGCCCGAATCGACGTGGGCGCAGATCAAGGCCATCTGCGACGACGCGATGAAATATCACACGGCGACGGTGTGCATCCCGGCCTGCTATGTCGCGCGCTGCAAGGCGTATATGCAGGATAAAGCGGACAAGGTGGGCGTGTGCACGGTGATCGGTTTCCCGACCGGCTATTCCACGACGGAGACGAAGGTGTTTGAGGCCGCCGACGCGGTGAAGAACGGCGCGGACGAAGTGGACATGGTTATCAACATCGGCATGCTCAAGGACGGCCGCGACGATGAGGTGCTCGCCGAAATCAACGCGATCAAGGCGGCCTGCGCGGGGCATACGCTCAAGGTGATTATCGAGACCTGCCTGCTCAGCGAGGATGAGAAGATCCGCATGTGCGATATCGTCTCCAAATCCGACGCGGATTTTATCAAGACCTCGACCGGCTTTTCGACCGCCGGCGCGACGTTTGACGACGTGGCACTGATGAAGGCGCACATGAAGCCGGGCAAGGGTATCAAGGCGGCGGGCGGCATCGCCTCGCTGGACGACGCATACCGCTTCATCGAGCTGGGCGCGACGCGGCTGGGCACAAGCCGCATCGTCAAGCTGGTGAAAAACGAAGAAGCGACGGGCTATTGACAGCGTATCGCAGGGGCGCGCGCGGCTCAGCCCAATTTTGACGGATAGGAAACTGCGCAAAATCGCCCGCGTGAGCCGGAATTTGATGTTTTGCGGACTTCGGCGGAGGGGAAGGCGGGCTCAGTCCGCTTTTTGCGGAATTTGACGGAAAATTGCGTCAAAATGATTGACACCAGCAGGAAAAACTGATATCATAGAAAGGCAAGCCGCTCGGGGCTGGTCTGCAAACGCCGAAAGGCTACCTAAACCCGGCGAGTATTTATGAGGAGGTGTCACCATAATGTACGCGATTATTGCGACTGGTGGCAAACAGTACCGCGTCAGTGAGGGCGACGTGATCTACATCGAGAAAATCGATGCTCAGGTTGACTCCACGGTTTCTTTTGACGTTCTGCTCATGGGCAATGACGGCGACGTGAAGATCGGCACGCCGGTTGTCGAGGGCGTCAAGGTCGAGGGCAAGGTCGTCGGCCAGATCCGCGGCGAGAAGATCGTCGTCTACAAGTACAAGTCCAAGAAGAACTATCGCCGTAAGCAGGGCCATCGCCAGCCGTATACCAAGGTGGAAATCACCAAGATCGGCTAAGAGATGACCACCATCACGGTCTATACTTCTGCCGACGGCGCGGTGCGCGGCTTTCTGGCCAGCGGCCACGCGGGCGGCAAGAAGATAAGGGGCTACGATCTGGTCTGCTGCGCGGTTTCCGCGCTGACGCAGACCGGCGTGAACGCGCTGGAAGCCGTCGCGAAGGTGACACCCGTTGTCGCCGTGCGGGACGGATATCTCCGGTGCGAGCTGCCGCAGGCGATTGACGCCGGGCGGATGGAAAAAGCGCAGATCGTGCTCCAAACGGTCATGACGGGACTGACAGACATTCAAAAAATTTATCCGAATCTCATTCGGATACAGCAAGAAGAATGGAGGCAAGCAGATGCTTACGATGAATCTTCAGCTCTTCGCTCATAAGAAGGGCACCGGTTCTTCCCACAACGGCCGCGACAGCGAGTCTAAGCGCCTCGGCGCGAAGCGTGCGGACGGCCAGTTCGTCCTGGCGGGCAACATCCTGTACCGTCAGCGCGGCACCCACATTCATCCCGGCACCAACTGCGGCATCGGCGGAGACGATACCCTGTTCGCTCTGGTGGACGGCGTCGTCCGTTTCGAGCGCATGGGCAAGAAGAAGACCCGCTGCAGCGTGTACCCGGTTGCGCAGTAATTTTTCTACGCAGATTCAGAACGTCTCTTGAAAAAGGGGCGTTCTTTTTTGATAACTCCTTCAGTCAGCTTCGCTGACAGACCTTCGGCGTTCCGCTTGCCTGCTTCCCGCACAGCGGGCGGCAAGCTCCACGCCCTCAAGGAGGGAGCCCTTTTGGCTTTAAAATGGAACTGTGAAAGGATAAAATCTTCCTCTTCAAGGAACGTTTGAAATCGTTGCCGCCCGTGACGGGAGGCGTTTTCGAAAAAAGGTATAAAAAAAGAACAGAAAAAACCGCAAAAGTCAGGCGCTTTTTTACCTGTTTTTGCGCGTGGGTCAGTGATATAATAGTGCATCGGAACAAAGGAAAAAGTGAGGTAATCGTTATGGAAACGCTGCTCAGCATTGCGATCGCGCTCTGCGCCGGTCTGCTGGTTTCCCGCTTCGTCAAGCCGCTCAAGCTGCCGGCTGTGACGGGCTACTTGATTGCGGGTATTTTGATCGGCCCGTACTGCCTGGGCAAGCTCGGCGTACAGGGTCTGGGCTTCCCGACGAACGGCGACGTGAAAGCGCTGAGCCTGTTTAACGACGTGGCGCTCGGCTTCATCGCCTTTGCCATCGGCAACGAGTTCCGCCTGTCCCAGCTTCGCCACACCGGCAAGCAGGCGACGGTGATCGGCATTTTTCAGGCGCTGACGGCGACGCTGATGGTCGATCTGGTGCTCATCGGGCTGCATATCTTCGTGCTCGGCGATTCGATGTCCCTGGCGGATGCGATTGTGCTGGGCGCGATTGCGACGGCGACCGCCCCGGCGGCGACGCTGATGGTCGTCCGCCAGTACAAGGCGAAGGGCGAATTGACCGACCTGCTGCTGCCGATTGTCGCGCTGGATGACGCGGTGGGTCTGATCGTGTTTGCGATCAGCTTCGGCGTGGCCAAGGCGATCAACTACGGCCATTACGACATGACGAGCATCCTCGTTGAGCCGCTGCTGGAAATCGTGCTCTCCATCCTGCTGGGCTTTGTGATGGGCAGCATCTTCTCCGCCGCGGAGAAATATTTCAAATCCAACAGCAAGCGGCTGTCGCTCTCCATCACGTTCGTCATCCTGACGGTGGCGCTTTCGATGATGGAGTTTGAGGTCGGCGGCGTGAAGATCGGCTTCTCCAGCCTGCTGGTGTGCATGATGCTGGGCACGGTGTTCTGCAACGTGTGCGATTTCTCGGCGGAGATCATGGATAAGACCGACCGCTGGACGGCGCCGCTGTATATCCTGTTCTTCGTGCTCAGCGGCGCGGAGCTGGAATTGAACGTGTTCAGCAGCACCTCCGTGGTGCTCATCGGCGCGGCGTATATCCTCGCGCGTGCGTTCGGCAAGTGGGCGGGCGCGAGCATCAGCGCGAAGTTTATGAAGTGCCCGCCGAAGGTGCAGAAGTGGCTGGGCATCACGCTGCTGCCGCAGGCCGGCGTGGCGCTGGGCATGTCCGTCACGGTGGCGCAGACGCTGGGCGCGGATGGCGTGATGGTGCGCAATATTGTTCTGTTCGGCGTGCTGATCTACGAGCTGGTCGGCCCGGCGCTGACGAGAATCGCGCTGACCGAGGCCGGAGATATCCAGCCGAAGGCCGAGGCGGTCGTTTCGGCGGACGACTGAGCGCGTCCCCGAATCCCCTGAAAAGAGACAGAAAAAAACGGGTTGCAGATGCAGCCCGTTTTTTGGTTATCATTTTGTTTCCTGATGCGCCTGAAAGTGCCGCTTGATCGCGTCAAAGGTTTCGTCGCTCAGGTCGTGCTCGATTTTGCATGCGTCGTGCAGGGCGGTTTCCTTCGTGACGCCCAGGCGCATAAGCAGCTGGCTGAGGATGGTGTGGCGCTCGTAGATGTGGGTCGCGATGGCGCGGCCTTCCTCGGTCAGGTGGATGTGGTTATCCTCATCGACGGTGACCAGCCCGCTCTCGCGCATCTGGCGCAGGACGATGGAGACCGTCGGGCGGGAATAGGAGAGGTAAGAGCAGACGTCAATGGCGTGAACCTCGTTTTGCTGCTCAGAGAGAATGTAGATCGTTTCCAGATAGTTTTCGATGGCTTCGGATACGGCCATAGTCAAAATCACCTCCACGCGCCGACCGCGCGGGACGCACGGGCGCAATTATACCAACTCCATTATAACATAATTCCCAAATTCAAACAACGCGAATCCAAAAAATTTGGGCTTTTTTTCTGCGCGCGAGCCATTGACAAATCTGTTAGTCGATGCTAATATATTTCCGTTAGATAAAGCTAATTTGTTCATGCAAACAAACGAATGGACAAGCTGAAAGGGAGGATGCATATGCCGCTTACGATGGTGGGCGTCGGCGAAAGCCGACCGATTCTCCGCATTGGGGGCAGCGACAAGGTGCGCACGCATCTTGAAAACCTCGGCTTTGTTGAGGGCGAAACGGTTCGCGTGGTTTCCGATATTGCCGGCAACCTGATCGTGCAGGTGAAGGATGCGCGCGTGGCCATCAGCCGCGAATTGGCGACCAAGATTCTGGTCTGAGTTCCATCGGGGCGGAATCCGAGCATACAGGAGGAGGATAAGCGATGACACTGAAAGAAGCCGGAATTGGCTCGACCGTGACGGTCGTGAAGGTCGGCGGCGAGGGCGCGCTCAAGCGCCGCATCATGGACATGGGCATCACCAAGGGCGTACAGATTTATGTTCGCAAGGTGGCGCCGCTGGGCGACCCGGTGGAAGTAACCGTTCGCGGCTACGAGCTGAGCCTGCGCAAGGCGGACGCCGATCTCATCGAGGTCAGGTAAACCCCGGCGGGATCGTCAGACGGCGGGCGGTGGCCCGCTTGATTTCAGGATAAAGGTTAGGAAAATCTAACCGAGGAGGAATGGTCATGGAGATCAAGATCGCGCTTGCCGGTAACCCGAACTGCGGCAAGACAACGCTGTTCAACGCGCTGACCGGCGCCAACCAGTTCGTCGGCAACTGGCCGGGCGTTACGGTTGAAAAGAAGGAAGGCCGCCTCAAGGGCGAAAAGGACGTCATCATCACCGACCTTCCGGGCATTTATTCCCTCAGCCCGTACACGATGGAGGAAGTCGTCGCCCGCAACGTGCTGATCGACCAGCGCCCGGACGCGCTGCTCAACATCATCGACGCAACCAATCTGGAGCGCAACCTGTATCTGACCACGCAGCTCGCTGAGCTGGGAATTCCGATGGTCGTCGCGCTGAACATGATGGACGTCGTTCGCAGGAACGGCGACCGCATCGACGCGGCGAAGCTCTCCAACCATCTCGGCGTGCCGGTGGTCGAGATTTCCGCGCTCAAGGGCGACGGCGTGATGGAAGCGGCGCAGCGCGCGGTGCAGCTGGCGCGCAGCGGCAAGAAGACCATCCCGCAGCATCGCTTTGCGGGCAGCATCGAGCATGCGCTGGCGCACATCGAGGAGGTCGTGCTGCACGACATGCCGGAGGAGCGGCAGCGCTGGTTCGCCGTCAAGATCTTCGAGCGCGACGAGCGCATCATTGAGAAGCTGAACATCCCGAAGGATAAGCTCGCGCACATTGAGAACGACATCAAGGCCTGCGAGACCGAGATGGACGACGACAGCCAGTCCATCATCACCGCCGCGCGCTACACCTATATCGCCTCCATCATCGACGGCTGCGTGAAGAAGAGCAACCGCGGCATGAGCACCAGCGACAAGATCGACCGCGTGTTGACCAACCGAATCCTCGGCCTGCCGATCTTCGCCGCGGTGATGACGCTGGTGTATTACATCGCCATTTCCACCGTCGGCGGCGCGCTGACCGATTGGACGAACGACGTTTTCGTCGGCGAGTGGATCGTTCCGGCGGCGCAGAGCTTCTTTGAGGGCATCGGCTGCGCCGACTGGCTCACCGGCTTGATCGTGGATGGCGTCATCAGCGGCGTCGGCGCGGTGCTCGGCTTCGTGCCGCAGATGCTCGTGCTGTTCCTGCTGCTGTGCATCCTGGAGGATTGCGGCTATATGGCGCGCATCGCGTTCATCATGGATCGCGTCTTCCGCCGCTTCGGCCTCTCCGGCAAGAGCTTCATCCCGATGCTGGTCGGCACGGGCTGCGGCGTTCCGGGCATCATGGCCTCCCGCACCATCGAGCAGGAGCGTGACCGCCGCATGACGATTATGACCACGACCTTCATCCCCTGCGGCGCGAAGATGCCGATCGTCGCCCTGATGGCGGGCGCGATTTTCGGCGGCGCGTGGTGGGTCGCGCCGAGCGCCTACTTCATCGGCATTGCGGCCATCGTCATCTCCGGCATCATCCTGAAAAAGACCAAGCCCTTCGCGGGTGAACCGGCGCCGTTCGTCATGGAACTGCCGGCGTATCATCTCCCGACTGTGAAGAACGTGCTGCGCGGCACTTGGGAGCGCGGCTGGAGCTTCATCAAGAAGGCGGGCACGATCATCACCCTGTCCTCCGTATTCGTCTGGTTCACCAGCTCCTTTGGCTTCGTAAACGGCGCGTTCGGCATGGTTGCGGACATGGATGCGTCCATCCTCGCGAACATCGGAAACGCGGTCTGCTTCATCTTCAAGCCGCTGGGCTTTGGCACCTGGCAGGCGACCGTCGCGACCCTGCTCGGCTTGGTTGCGAAGGAGGAAGTCGTCGGCACCTTCGGCACGCTGTTCGCGGTTGCGGATGCGCTGGAGATGGTTGAGGCGGGCGATTTCGCCGGTCTGGTCAACATCGCCGCTCGGTTCACGCAGCTTTCCGCTTACAGCTTCCTGATCTTCAACCTGCTCTGCGCGCCCTGCTTTGCGGCCATCGGCGCCATCAAGCGCGAGATGAACAACGCCAAGTGGACGTGGGCGGCCATTGGCTGGGAGTGCGGCTTTGCCTACGCCGTCAGCCTGATCGTCTATCAGCTCGGCGGGCTGTTCTGCGGCGAGACCACTTTCGGCCTTGACACCGTGGCGGCTGTGATCGTGCTCGGCGTGCTGATCTACCTGCTGGTTCGCCCGTATAAGGAGAGCGGCGAGCTGGAGGTCAAGTACAGCGCCAAATAACCGCGCCCCGTTTTCAGGAAAGGAGAACATTCCATGGCAACGATTATCGTTTTGATTGTTCTGGCGGTCATCCTGTTCTTTCTCGGCCGCAGCTTCATTCGCGATCGAAAGAACGGCGGCTGCTCCGGCTGCCCGGGCGGCTGCCCCGGCTGCGGAGGCGGCAAGAGCTGCCATGTGAAATAATCATGCCTTTGTCCCCCGGCTTCGGCCGGGGGATTTTTGGATATATAATCATTGAACAAAAAGAAAATTCTGCACAAAAAGCGGGCGCGCAATG
>ENA-UOOD01002247-UOOD01002247.1-human-gut-metagenome-genome-assembly--contig:-CS67-NODE-2247-length-17708-cov-4.354444_pt1 | contig 17708 bp, 10 predicted proteins | sample MGYA00242464_ERZ724011 | MGnify/ENA metagenome assembly ERZ724011 | reverse complement strand
TCCCATTATCCTTCTGCATGATTCCGGAGGAGCAAAAAACACACCGAAGGCATTGCCCCGGATCCTTGACTATATTCGTCAGCAGGGCTATGAATTCGGTGTGTTATCAGACCGGGATGAATATCAGTTTCCGAAAAAATGGAGAAAGTAACTATTCTGCCGCTGTTTCTCCGCTGTTTTCAGAAGATCCGGAAGATGCCAGTTCAGAGACAACCTGGATTCCGTTTACCTCTACCAGATCATTAATCTCGATCATCAGGTAAGGAACGCCATCGATTATTTTTGTCTCTACCAGATCTGTCCGCTGTGGATTGACGGTGACTTTCACATCCGGAGTGGCTACTTCAAATTTCTTAGGACTGGAAATATTGGCAGCCATCAGGCACTGGTCCTCCCCTACGGTTTCATCAAAGCGGGTTTCAAAAGTCTCGATCTCTTTTTCTTCTACGCCGCTTTTCATCAGGAGATGTGACATATCCTCTTTGGCCAGTGCCAGCGGTTCCGGTTCCTCGGAAGTCTCGGCCAACATCTGATTCAGATTTTCATGGATGGTCTTGACCACTTCATAGTCGCAGTCCAATCCCAGAGATTCTTCCAGGATGTTGTTGAAAGTCTCTTTCTGACTTTTGGCCGGGAGAGGAAGCTGGCATCCAAGAACCTCTTCGGTGATGACCGCATCCAGTTCGTCAGATTTTTTGCTGTAATACAGAAGATTATGGATATCCATGTTACGGTCGTTAAAGGCCGGGAACAAAAAGCCGGACTGAGGTGCCTCTACCACCCAGTCTCGGATGCGGTCCTGAATGTGGTTGGTCTCAGCGTTGTAACAAAGCCCCGGTTTTGTTAATTTTACCGGACAGATACAGCAGAGGATATAATCGTAAACATACTCCGAAGCGTCAAAGTTTTCCACGCCGTCCGAAGTGATCTTAGGAATATCATAAGCATCGTGGGTCAGAATGATAAAATAATTTTCCGGGTAATTATAGACGCTGATGATCTTGTCGTAAAATTCATTCAAAAGATCATCGTCTGTAAGTTTGCTCTCTAAGAGTTTCATGAGAAAACGCTGGGTACCGTCTTCCTTCGTTTCCTGCTCCATAGGGAACTCCATATTTAACATAGTCTTTCCGATGGAACCGGAAAGGGTTTTACGAAAAATATCAATGTATTTAAACATTTCCTCTTCCGGAAGACTTAAAAATGCTTCCTTCAAGGTCAGTCTTTTCTGCTTTTCGGCATCTACATAGCAGCCGCACAATCTGGTGAAACTGCATTTTGTTTTGGTAAATCTTTTTTTGATTTCTGCTACTTCTTTTTTATTCATAGTAAATGTGAATCCCCCTTGTTTTTTAGCTGACCTCTATTTTATCAAGTTCCTCAGGATTTTACAAGGGAAAAGTCCGGGGGATTTCTTTACGAACCGGCCGTAATATGTTACTATTTATCGAGAATGGAGGATGAGTATGAACTTAATTACCGTAGAAGGACTGACACATTCTTATACAGACCGAATGTTATTTAAGGAGGCTTCTTTCAGCCTGAATGAACATGAAAAAGTAGGGATCATCGGTATCAACGGAACCGGTAAATCTACTTTGTTAAAAATACTGGCAGGACAGGAGATACCGGATCAGGGGACGATGATCACCAGACGGAATCTTCGCATCGCCTATCTGCCCCAGCAGCCGGAATTTGAGCCGGGAGAGACTATGCTGATGGGGGCACTGCCAAGAAAAGAAGAAATCAGTGGGAACCCTGCCGAGTACGAGGCAGATGCCAAAAGTTATCTGGGAAAACTGGGGCTTACCCAGTATGACCAGCCGGTTTCCCAGCTGTCGGGAGGACAGAGAAAAAGAGTGGCACTGGTGCGGGTGCTCCTGACGCCTTGTGATGTACTGGTGTTAGATGAGCCTACCAACCATCTGGACGGTGCTATGTCCCAGTGGCTGGAGGATCATCTGAAAAATATGAAGACAGAACTGATCATGGTAACCCATGACCGCTATTTTCTGGACAGTGTAGTAAACCGCATAGTAGAGATCGACAAAGGTTCTTTATATAGTTACAGCTGCAACTATTCCGGTTTTCTGGAGAGAAAGGCAGAGAGAGAAGAGATTGAAAAAGCCACCGAGCGTAAAAGACAGAGCGTACTGCGCAAGGAAATCGCCTGGATGCAGCGGGGAGCCAGAGCCAGATCTACCAAGCAGAAGGCACATATTGCCCGGTATGAGATGCTGCGGGACCAGGAGGCGCCGGAGCAGGACCGCCAGGTGGAGATCGTGGCAGGATCATCCAGGCTTGGGAAAACCACCATTGAGTGCGAAAACATCTGGAAAGGCTATGATGACCGCACTTTGATCCGGGATTTTACCTATAATTTTCTCCGCCATGACCGGGTAGGAATCATAGGACCCAATGGCTGTGGCAAGTCTACGCTGATCAAAATGATCGTAGGACAGGAAACGCCGGATCAGGGCCGGATCACCATAGGACAGACGGTGAAGATCGGGTATTTTTCCCAGGAAAGCGACCAGATGGACCCGGATATGCGGGTGATCGATTATGTGAAAGAAGGGGGAGAGGTGCTTCATACCAGCGAGGGAACCATGACAGCCACAGTGTTGATGGAGCGGTTTTTGTTTACAGCGGATCAGCAGTATTCCCGTATCGGCAAGTTGTCCGGTGGCGAGAAGAGGAGATTGTATCTGCTGCGGATCCTGATGGAGGCACCCAATGTACTGATCTTAGATGAGCCTACCAACGATCTGGATATTACGACATTGGCTTTGCTGGAGGATTATCTGGATGGTTTTGACGGTATCGTTCTTACCGTCAGCCATGACCGGTATTTTCTGGACCGAGTGGTAAATCGTATCTTTGCTTTTGAAGGGGGAACGATCACCCAGTACGAGGGCGGTTATACGGACTATCAGTACAAGAGCGGGGGAGAAGAGTCTTTGCAGCAGGCAGGACAGGCCCCGGCAGAAGAAAAAAAGGTAAACCGCAGCAACTGGAAGGAAGGACAGGAGAAAAAGTTAAAAATGTCCTACAAGGAGCAGCGGGAATATGAAACTATTGAGCAGGATATAAACGATCTGGAAGAGAAGATACAAAGGCTGGAAGAAGAGACCCTTGCCTGCGCCACGGATTTTGTGAAATTAGGCGAGATCACAAAGGAAAAGGAAGAGGCGGAAAACCAGTTGATGGAAAAGATGGAACGCTGGGAATATCTGGAAGAACTGGCAGAGCAGATAGCAGCCGGCAAGTAAGATTGGAGGAAATAATGCATTTTACATATTGTCCGCACTGCGGAGAAAAATTGGTCCAAAAAGAAATCGGCGACGAGGGAAAGATGCCTTATTGTAAAAACTGCGAGATCCCGTTGTGGGACTCCTTTACTACCTGTGTCATCTGCGCTGTGGTAAACGAGCTGAAAGAGATTGCCCTGCTCCGCCAGAACTATGTGTCTGCTGACAGTTATGTCTGCGTGGCAGGTGTGATGAAGATGGGGGAGTCAGCGGAGAAAACAGCAGCAAGAGAAGTGGCGGAGGAAATCGGACAGAAGGCAGAGAAGATCACATTCGTAAGAAGTTTTCCTTATGAAAAAAAAGAAATGCTGATGCTTGGATACAAAGTAGAGGTAAAAAAGGAAAATCTGGTATTGTCCGGTGAAGTGGATCAGGCCCAGTGGTTTTCGATGGAAGAAGCGAGAGAAAAGTTACGGCCGGGCAGTATTGCCTGGCAGCTGGTAGATCAGGTTATCAATGAGACAATGACCGTATGGAACCAGTCAGCTACGGCAGTAGTCATCAAAGACCAGAAGGTACTTCTGGCAAGGCATACTTACGGCGGAGGTAAGGGAAAACTTATCGTGCCGGGAGGCTATCTGGAAAAAGGAGAATCCCCCGAAGAAGCGGTGCGCCGGGAATACAGAGAGGAAACAGGCGTTGAGATAAAACCGGAAGAACTCATCGGCATCCGCTTTAACCAGAGGGACTGGTACAGTGCTTTCCGGGCCGAGTATGTGGCAGGGGATCCCCGAAGTGACGGAGATGAGAACAGTGAAGTCGTGTGGGTAGATGTACAGGAGGCTATGACAAGGGAAGATGTGCCGGACCTGACAAAAAAACTCATTGCCTGTGCACTTTCAGAAAAAGAGGGATGGGAAGAAATCCCATTTCAGAGTACTACGAAAAACCAGCATTTGTATGGGAGGAGATAGGTATGGCAAAGGGGCAGAGACAGAAACTGAAACTTTTATATCTGAAGGATATTTTATTAGAAGAAACAGATGAAACAAAGGGGCTCACGCTGGATGAGATCATAGAAAAACTGGAGAACAGAGGAGTCAGTGCAGAGAGAAAAAGCTTGTATGATGATTTTGAACAGCTTCGTCTGTACGGTGTAGATGTGGAAATGTACCGGGACGGGCGGAAAGCTTATTATCATGTGGTGTCCGGACAGTTTGAACTGGCAGAACTGAAGCTTTTAGTAGATGCCGTTCAGTCCTCTAAGTTTATAACAGCGAAAAAGTCTGACCAGCTTATTAAAAAAATCGAAAGTCTCACCAGCAAAAGACAGGCCAGGATGCTGACCAGACAGGTGTATGTGCAGCACCGGGTCAAAACCATGAACGAAACCATCTATTACAATGTAGATGAGATCCATCTGGCTATGAATGACAACAAGCAGATCCGCTTTCAGTATTTTCAGTGGGGCATACACAAGGAAATGATCCTGAAGAGAGATGGCGCTTTTTATGAGATCTCACCCTGGGGACTGTCCTGGGATGATGAGAACTATTATATGTTGGGATTTGATGAAGAGGCCGGAATCTTGAAGCATTTCCGGGTGGACAAAATGATCAAAGTCCAGGTGGCGGAAAAAGAGAGAAAAGGCCGGGAAATCTATCAGTCTCTGGATATGGCGGATTTTGCCAGAAAGCACTTTGGCATGTTTTCCGGAAAAGAAGAGACGGTGCGGATCCGATTTAAGAACTATCTGGCAGGGGTAGTCATTGACCGGTTTGGAAAAGATGTGACCCTGATAAAAGACGGAGAGGAGCATTTTACCGCCAGGGTAACGGTAGCTGTCAGTGACCAGTTCTTAGGGTGGCTCATAGCCTTTCACGGAGAGGCAAAGGTGCTGTCGCCGGACTGGGTCAGCCAGCGGATGAGGGAACTGGCTGAGCAGGTACTTGAAAATCAGTGAACATTGCTTGACATACAGACAGATATAAAGGTAAAATGAATTATGTATAGCGTGTTTTCACACAAGGGATATAAGGCACGCAAGAAAGGAGATTATATGAAGAAAAATGCGAAGCAATGGTTGAGAAAAGCCGCCAGCGTAGGTCTGGCATTTTCTCTTGTACTGGCCAGTGTGCCTGCCGGGATCATTCCGGTCAGGGTAGTGCAGGCGGCACCCGGTAATCTGGAGACAGGCAGCATTTTGTCTGCCCAGTATGTCAAGGATCCTACAGTGTTAAAATATTACACGATCCTTGCTAATGCCCAGGAAAAGTATACAGATACAAAGGACTCAACGGTGATTGATGAATTGTCCCGTTTGACAGCATCCCAGGTCATCGACCAGTATGGATCCAACAGCGATTATACAGGATCTGTATATATGGCATATCTGAATGCTTATGCCGGAGATATCGATTTTGGCGATCTGACCATCACCAGCATGGAAGGAATCGGATGGGCCAGAAAGGCAAAGAACATAAATCTGGAGGGCTTGAAGCTGACCAGTGGTGAGATAACAGAAATTCCGGATTCAGAGTTTAATGCCTGTACCGGGCTGGAACAGATCACATTTCCGGAAACTCTGAAAAAAATCGGAAAAAATGCCTTCAGCGGCTGTACATCTTAGAAAAGTCTTTCAGTTGGAAAGGCTGCTGTTATGGGGATCAAGCTGCAGAATGTCGGTGAGATCGGAGAGGCTGCTTTTAGCGGCTGTACCAGTGTAGAAAATGTAGAACTGGGAGACAGTGAAGATAAGGTGATGGGAAGTTATGCCTTTACCGGCTGTACCAGTCTGAAGGCCATCGATATTCCGATGAAAGATGCTGACAAGATCGGTGCCAGTGCTTTCGAGGGCTGTACCAAGCTGACGGAAGTCACCTTGAAAGAGGGCATTCAATATATCAGCAGTGCCCTGTTCAAAGGATGTGCTGCTGAGGCAGAAAACGGTATGACGTTTAGAGTAAAGGGAGACAGCACTTCCAATATTCTGCCAAAGAGTGTCCAGGTAATCCGCAGCAATGCATTCCAGGAAGCAAAGCTTGACAAAATAGATCTTACTAATTGTGATAAGATGACAGAAATTGGAGATTATGGATTTGCACTGGCAGCCATAGCTGAGATCAAACTGCCGGAAAACCTGAAAAAACTGGATGCTTATGCGTTCCAGGGAGCCGTGCTTACCTCCATTGACATTCCGTCAAATTGTACCGAATGGGGTGAAGGTGTATTTTCTCAGAGCAGTCTGACAAAGATTTCTCTGCCAAAGACACTGGAAGTAATCCCACAGCGGAGTTTTCGCCAGTGTGAGTTTCTGATGGGAGATAACATCCAGATCGAAGATGGATCTAATCTGGAAACCATTGGAGAAAACGCCTTTGAAGGATGTATCCTTCTTGCGAATACAAACTTTTTGAAGGGTCTTACCAAACTGAGGGCTATTAAGGCAGGAGCCTTTCAGAAATGCTCTTCTTTTTTCAAGAGGGGGACTTCTTATACCCAGGATATATATGGCTCTTACAGACTTCGTCATGGCGGAGATTACGGTCCCCTGGAGACCGTGGAACTGCCGGATTGTGTAACGGAGTTGGGAGAACAGGCCTTTGCAGACAACTACGGACTGAAGACAGTGGATCTGGGAGAAGGGATTGAGAGTATCCCGGAAAAGGCGTTTTATAACGCCAATGCAGGAAATGTATATGGCGCAAAACTTGAAAAAGTCATTGTGTCATCTAAGCTGACTTCCATAGGAAAGTATGCATTCCAGAATCAGACCCGGCTCAACACCATCGGTTACGGTGATACAGTGAAAAATGGAACAGCCCAGTTCCCATCTACGCTGGGGGAAGTGGGAGATTATGCATTTGCAGGCTGTGCCACTGAGGCAACGGTAAACGGTTATACTGTATATCCATTTTATGTGAAGAAAGCCGGCATGTCTGATACAGAAAAAGACGGCTATGCAGAGTATGCAGTAGTAGAGGAAGATAAAAGTTCAACCAAAACCGTTTATATTGCAGAGGATGACAGAATCAGTTCTCTTGATTATGCCGGATTGTCGGAGACAGAACAGCTGCAGTATACAAAGGTGCTGGCAGTTGCAGTGCGCTGTTATTACAAGGCGGAAGATGTAGTAGAAAACAGTGTATCCGGCACGACTTATAAAGTGGCAGATGAGTATCTGGATACCACTACGGATGCTTATAAAACATATTATTACCGCCAGGAATCCACGCAGCCCACCCTTCGTCTGAAGAGCGTTACGATACTGGAAAAGAACAAAGACAGCAGTATGGAAAGCCAGATGTTCATGTTGACTACTTCCATACTGGGACTGCAGAGTTCGACAGCAGGCAGCGTCACATATGCCTTTGGTTTACAGAAGGTGATCCTTCCGGATTCTGTGGCTGCAAGAGGAATCGGCGCCCACGCGTTTGAGAACTGCTTTAACCTTACGACAGTACGCCTGCCAAAGGGATTGAAAGAGATCAAAGAATATACTTTCAGCGGATGCGGAAAGAAATTTGCAGATAATCAGAAAGCAGATGATTTCTATGGACTCCGCACTGCTGTGATTCCGGATACGGTAACATCCATCGGTAAAAATGCTTTCAGCAAATGTTACAACCTGGTGCTGACAGATGAAAAAGGTATGGGAAGTACCTTCGGTCTCAGCGTGCAGACCATCGGTGACTATGCGTTTGACAACTGTCCTTCTCTGGAGGAGATCATTTTCCCATCCAGCCTGACAACCATAGGTAATAATGCTTTCAGCAACAGTACCATAAAGGAAAAAGTACAGACTTCGGTTACCTATCAAAATACCAGTGGCAAAGAGATAAAATATACATATTACAGAAACCGGAAACCATACGGAACTTACAGCAGTAAGACCGGTCTTACAAGCATTGATTTTGACCGTGCCATCCGTCTGGAATCCATCGGAACCAACGCATTCCAGAATACCAATGTGGTAAAGGCAGATATGAGTAAGACCAAGATTCAGAAACTGCCAACGGGAGCGTTTAGTGGATGTACTTACCTTGCCAATGTAAAAGTGTCCGATACCACAGAGGACATCGCCAGCAAGGTATTTGTAGACAATGAAGATCTGAAAAATATTAACATCCCATTGGCAGCCACCTTAAACGGACAGGCTATTTATGGATCTTATGGTACTACAGCAGGCAAAGATATTAACCCGACCCTTCAGTTTGATAACAGTGCAAACACTTCTGTCACCGTACCGATCCAGGGCAGTGTAACCTTGCCGATCCGGGTACTGAACAGTGATACCCTGAATGGTGTGCCGACGGTTACATTGATCGATAATGAGGGAACTTCTCATGTACTGTACAAGGACGGCCAGTCTGTAGAAGGGGGATACGAAGGTCTGACTGTGAAGGTATCCCAGGATGAAAAAACAGGTGTTTACTCCTTTACTTTGTCAGGAACGAGTTATATCAAAGAGGCTGTGAAGGTAAGAGTAGAGTTCCAGAGTAAGTTCAGAGTACTGGAAAGCAATGGATTTATGATCAACAGCCACACTGTTGACTATGCAGTACGAGTGGTTGATATGCCGACAGAAGCAGTGGATATCTCGGCAGCAGAAGACACGGTGGTAAAAAATAAACCAACGATGTATGAAGAAACATCCGGTGGCAAGATTCTTTACATCCCATCCACCGGACAGGCAGCCACAAGCGGCATCCAGGTAAAAGCGGTCCTGACACCGTACAACACAACGGAAGGAGTAACATGGGAGACTTCGGACCCATCCATTGTAACGATAGGAGAACCTGTTACGAAGGACGGTGTTTCTACGGCTACCATCAAGCGGGCAGCCAATGGAAAGGCAACCATTACCGTTACTTCCGGAAGTAAAACAGATAGGCTGGATGTGTACTGTCAGACAGCAGCTAAATCTCTGAAAGTGACCACAGTAGGAGATAATCTGCCGGGAGAATTTAGCAGCGCTTCCGGTGGTACTTCCAAAGGATCACCATACATGATCAAAGCGGACAATGGAGGTAAAGATGCCATCCGTGTTACACCGGAATTTGACAGCACTTACGACGGTGTGTCCGGTGAGAAAGTAGTATATACAAGTTCCAATCCGGATATTATCGAAGTAGATAATACAGGAAAGATCACTACCAAGGGAGCCTCAGATGAGGTAGTGACCATCACGGCTACCGCTCAGGCCAGCGGACAGAAGAAAGATTTTTTCCTGAAGGTACAAAGCGATGTGACATTATCCGTATCTACCATTACAATCTGTGGTAAGAACGGTGCCAATACCGTTGGGGCAGGAAGTACGCTGCAGATGGAAGCAGATGTGCGTCCGGCAGCCGCTACCAATAAAAAAGTAACCTGGAGTATTACCAGTGGTGCTGCATATGGATCCATTGATGAGAATGGTCTTTTGACTGCCAAGGATAAAGGATCGATCCAGATTCAGGCTGTCAGTGAGAATGGCAAGATCAAATCCAATAAATACATTGTTAAGGTGACCATGCCATCTTCTGAATTAAAGATTTATAACACCAATCCAACGGTAAAGGTTGGCAGTGAGTTAAGGATCAACAAGACAACATCCAAAACTGCCAGCACAGGCTTTATCATTTTGCCGACTAACTCGGATGATACAGTAACCTGGACCACCGACCGGCCGGATCTTGTCAATGTCAGCTACGACACATCTAAGGTAGTGATCAAGGGACTGGCAGCCGGTAAGGCAACTATTACTGGAACTACTACATCCGGTGTCAAGGCCAGTGTAGATGTTACGGTACTGGGCCAGGGACAGAGTGCCGACGGAAGCAGTCAGAATGGCAGCGGAAACAATGGCAACGGCAGCAATGGTGCTTACAGCAACGGAAGCCAGATCCCGGCAACGGGCATCCGGATTTTTGCCAAGAAGCCAAATGCCAAAAAGATGCGGGTAGCCAAAGGCAGCAGTACGAAAGTAAAAGTAGTGCTGACACCGGCGTCTACCACCGATAAAGTTACTTATCGTTCTTTGAAAAATGCCGTGGCCACCGTCAGTGCGTCCGGTGTGATCAAAGCAAAGAAAAACGGAACAGCTAAGATAGAGATCACCACTACATCCGGCAGACGCCAGGTAATCACCGTGATCGTATCCAAGAAAGTAAAAGCAAAAAAGGTCAAGGTAAAAGCACCTAAGACTATGAAACGAAAGAAAACAGCTACTTTGAAAGTCAGTCTGTCACCATCTAAGTCCACTGATACGCTGTCCTTTAAGAGCAGCAAGTCATCGGTTGTAAAAGTAGACGGATACGGTGTTTTGACAGCGAAGAAAAAAGGAACAGCCAAGATCACAGTGAAGGCTTCTTCCGGTAAAAAGAAAGTGATCAAGATCAAAGTAAAATAAACGGAGGTTTGAAGGAATGTTGAATCGATTTTCCCGCACCCAGCTTATTCTGGGCAAGGAGGCAATGGAAAAACTGAAAAATGCCCATGTGGCTGTATTTGGGATCGGCGGCGTCGGAGGTTATGTCTGTGAGGCGCTGGTCCGGAGCGGGGTCGGTTCCTTCGACCTGATCGATGATGACAAGATATGCCTTACCAATCTGAACCGGCAGATCATCGCCACCACTTCCACCATAGGAAAGTACAAGGCAGATGTGATGAAGGCGCGGATGGAAGACATCAATCCCCAGGTAAAAGTACAGGTTCACAAATGCTTTTTCCTGCCGGAAAATGCAGAGGAGTTTCCTTTTGAAGAATATGATTATATTGTAGATGCCGTGGATACGGTAACGGCCAAGATCGAGCTGGTTATGAAGGCACAGGAAAAAGGGGTGCCCATCATCAGCTGCATGGGAGCCGGCAATAAATTTGACCCGGGACAGTTTAAGGTGGCAGACCTTTACAAAACGAAAATGTGTCCGCTGGCAAAAGTAATGCGGCGGGAATTGAAAAAGCGTGGCGTAAAGAAACTAAAAGTGGTATACTCAGAAGAAAAGCCTATGCGGCCCGTGGATGAGGAAGAGAGCAGCTGCCGCACCGACTGTGTATGTCCACCGGGATCTCAGAGAACCTGCAGTGTAAGAAGAGATATACCAGGAAGTCTGGCTTTTGTACCTTCTGTGGCAGGCCTTATGATCGCCGGAGAGGTAACGAAAGATTTGATAGAAAAGGAGACATCATTGTGAGTAAGCGTAAGAAAAAAAGAAGTATCATGGATATAGCAACTACGATCATACTGATCGTGTGTGCCATTGGATTTGTGGGCATGGTGGTAAGTATTGTATACACCAAGAACAAGGATAAAAATGACAGTACCCAGACCGCCCAGGCCACAGCCACAGCCACCGGCAGTGCTGCCACAGAAGAGCCGAAGGTAGATGAAAAATACATCACCCGTTATGGCTGTGTGATCTCAGAGGGAACCCAGAGTGATGAAAGTGGCAGTGCTTTTTACCTGGAGTTAAATGAAAAGGACAAAACCTACAAGAGACTTCTGAATGCCGGTAAAGAAAGCAGTGAACTGAGCCGTGGTACCTTTACAAGAACCAAAGAAGGCATTGAGACAGTAGACAAAGACAACAACAAAGATCTTTTTTACTTTGAAGGAGATTATCTGATCTCCAGACAGGCTTTGTATCAGGGCAAGGTACCGGATCAGACCACCTTTAATAAAACATTTGTCAATGAAGTAGAAGGAGACAACAAGGTAAAGATCCAGTTTAAGAAAAACGGTAAATTTGTCCAGAGTATCGTGCGGTACAAGGCAAATCTGGACGGCAGTGACACAGATAATGCAGCTGCCGGTACTTATAAGAGGAAAGGCAAGTTCATCTACCGAACCAAGGACGATGGCAGCAAGATGATGCCTCTGTATATTTACAAAGACCGGATGTGCACCAGTTACTATAAACTTGAGAAAAAAGCAACTGCAACAGAGTAAAAGGGAGGACATGGCGTTGACAGAAGTAGAAGAAATCTTAAAACAGATCAAAGAGCGTCTCACAGGAGACAAAAAGCAGGACTTAAAGTACCTGAAAGGACAGATGGAGGCTTTTCACGGACATGAGTTTGGCGGCGAGATCGCCAAAGAATGCAGCCGTCTGATGTATGACCTTTTATCAGAGGAAGAGAGAAACGAAGCGGTTGTGGAAATGGGAAAAGACCGTGTGGTAGATATCCAGATCGACGAAGACGAAGAGGAAGAAGAGGACGCGCAGTATTATTCATTCTATGAATTTTTCGAGGAGATCATGGTAAACGAGTTTGTAAAGCCGGACAAGGCAGTGCGCCGTTCCGAGATTCCTCATGCAGACATTTTCCTTAACCGAGGCATGGACCTTATGTCAGAGGGCAAGTATGAGGAGGCAAAGGAGAGCTTTGCCAATGCCAGAAAGTGGAACCCGGTGAATGCCCACATTGCTTTCTGCTATATGGACAGTCTGATCGCGCTGGATCAGTGGGATGAGGTGCATGAGACGGCACTGACTGCTATTTACTATGCGTTCCGCCCGGACACAGTGGCCAAGGGATTTGCTTATCTGGGACGGTACTTTGAACACCAGGGAGAGAAAAAGCCGGCGGCGGCCTGTTTCCACATCGCCCTGCAGTTTGAGGCGGACCAGAAAGAAGCACTGGCTTCCCTGAAAAAATCCGGCATCCATCTGAAAGAAAAAGAGATCAAAAAGATCGCCGAGGAATATGAGTTCCTGCCGGGACCGAATCCGGCTATCCTGGCTCTGGCTACAGGCCTTGGAGAACAGCTCTTTGGCAACCAGATGGTTGACGGAGCCACCTACTGTTACAATATCGTTTACGGACTTACCGGGGATGATAAGGTAAAAGAACTGATGGAAGGGCTGGCAAAAATTAATATGTAAAAAATGAAAGGATTTTCAGTGTAACAGCTGGAAGTCCTTTTTTTGGGACTTAATATATGGGAGAATGGGAGGAAGAGGGGGGGGTCGAAAAGTGTTGAAAATAAACAAAAAATCAAATATAATAAAAATATGTGAATTAAAGGTAAAAATATGAAAGGAGTTAAGATAATAAAAAAAGCCCCTCCGGGCTTAAGTCATATAGATGACGATTTGAAAAAATTTTTATTTGAACTCGCAGTGTAAATCCAGAGGGTACTGAACTTACAAACAAATACTACCATATAACGAGGAGGGTGTCAATAATGAAATTAGAAAATGAAAAGAAAAATTATTACCTGGGGTTGGATATAGGTACAAACTCAGTGGGAGCAGCAGCGGCAGATGAGAACTATGATCCGATTAAGCATAAGGGAGAGCCTATATGGGTTTCCCACCTTTTTGATGAGGGAAAGCAGTGCAGCGAGCGGAGAAGTTTTCGCACAGCCAGAAGGCGTCTGGACCGCAGACAGCAGAGAGTTCAGCTGATCGATGAAATATTTGCACCGGAAGTGGCGAAAGTAGATGAGGGATTTTATATACGCAAGCAGGAAAGTGCATTATGGAGAGAAGACAAGACGAATCCAAGTCAGGTAAACATGTATTTTAATGATAAGGGATATACGGATACAGATTACCACAGAGAATATCCGACGATACATCATCTTATTATGAAACTGATGGAGGAAGAGGGACCGTTTGATATTCGTATGGTCAATATTGCCGTTGACTGGCTTGTGGCCCATAGAGGTCATTTTTTGTCTGAAATCCGCGTGGAAAATGTGGATAAAATAACGGATTTTTCTACGGTATATGAGGGATTTATTGATTATCTGGATACAGAGGGATTGCTGGAAGACTATTATGCATGGAAAGATGCAGACAGAGAAGCCTTAGAAAAACTCTTTAAACAAAAAAGTGGCATAACTGCAAAAAAGAAGGGATTAAAAGAAATTGTATACGGGGCAAAAATACCAAAGAATGAGGAACTTCCTTATAAGCCAGACAGCATGGTAAACTTTTTGGCAGGCGGAAAGATCAAGGCAAAGGATTTATTTCAGGGAAGTGAATATGAAGATGATTTTTCATTCAGCATCAGTGATGATATGGAAGAGATACTGCCGAAACTGGGGGATGATGCGGATTTTGTTTCAAGAATGATTGCAATATATGACTGGAGTGTTCTTTCAGATATCTTGAAGGGGGAAAAATATCTGTCCCAGGCAAAAATTAACATCTATAATCAGCATGCAAAAGACTTGAAACAGTTGAAAACTTTTGTGAGAAAGTATGCGCCGGGTGAATATTATCATGTTTTTAAGGACTCGGGGAAAGAATTGAAAAATTATACGGCGTATTCATACAATCTGCATAGTGTAGATGAGGATAAAGAGGCGCCAAAAGGAAAGGCGTCATTAAAGGACTTCACAGATTTCCTTAAAAAGTCACTGAAGTTAAAAGATTTAGTAGTTGAAGACGACGACAGGGAATTTTATGAAGATATGATGGAACGAATTGAGCTGGGTGAGTTTATGCCTAAACAGGTATATTCAGACAATCGTGTTATTCCGCACCAGTTATATGAGATAGAATTAATGAAGATTCTGGAAAAGGCACAGAAGTATCTTCCATTCCTGAATGAAAAAGATGAAGATGGGTATGTAATAAAGGATAAAATTCTATCCGTATTCACTTTTAGGATACCGTATTATGTTGGACCGTTGAGAAAAGACAATGGTGAACATGCTTGGATCGAGAGAAAGAAGGACGGAAAAATCTATCCATGGAATTTTGATGAACTGGTTGACAGAGACGAGTCGGAAAAACAATTTATCAATCGGATGACGAATAGTTGTACATATCTTCCGGGAGAAAAGGTGTTGCCAAAGTGGTCTCTTGTATATTCAAAATTCATGGTATTAAATGAGATTAACAATTTGAAAGTTAATGGACAGGCTGTTTCTGTTGAAGCCAAGCAAAGAATATATAAGGAATTATTTGAAAAAAGTGCCAGGGTGACAGTAAAGAGAATCCGGTCATTTTTAGAAGCAAATAATTATATGAAGAAGGAAGATACACTTAGCGGAATTGACATATCTGTGAAAGCAAGTCTAAAGGCACAGTATGAATTCCGGAGATTATTGTCCAGCGGTGCTTTGAAGGAAGAGGATGTTGAAAGAATTATTGAAATGAGCACATATACAGAGGACCGCAGTCGATATCGGAAATGGCTTCGGAAGGAATTTTCCGGTTTGAGTGAAGAAGATATTAAGTATGTATCAAAATTAAAGTATAAAGATTTTGGACGGCTTAGTAAAAGATTGTTGTGTGGATTGACAGGTACAGATAAAAAATCGGGAGAGATGGGAAGTATGTTGTATTTCTTATGGAATACAAATGATAATTTCATGCAGTTACTGTCAGATCACTATGATTTTAAGAAACAGATCGATCATGAAGTGGCAGAGTACTATGGCAGCAAGCAGATGTCATTGGCTGAGCAGCTGGATGATATGGGGATTTCTAATGCGGTAAAACGCCCAATCACTCGTACTTTAGATGTAGTTGACGATATCGTTACGACAATAGGGTATCCGCCAGCCAGGATTTTTGTTGAGATGGCAAGAGGAGCAGATGAGGGCCAGACAGGAAGAACGAAGCCTAGAAAACAGCAGTTATTGGATTTGTATAAAACATGTCAGGAAGATACCAGACTTTTGGAAGAAGAGTTAGAGAAAATGGGGGATATGGCAAATAATCACTTGCAAAGTGAAGCGTTGTTTTTGTATTATCTCCAGCTGGGACGGTGTGCATATTCAGGAGAAAGTATTGATCTGGTCAGATTGAAGGAGAATTACAATATAGATCATATTTATCCTCAGAGTTATGTGAAAGACGACAGCATTTGGAATAATAAGGTGTTGGTAAAATCAGAATTAAATGGCTCAAAGGACAATGTTTATCCGATAAAGAAAGAAATTCGAGATTCCCAAAGAGGTTTTTGGGAGCGGCTGCATAAGGCCGGATTGATGGGCGATGAGAAGTATAAGCGTTTGACACGACAGACTGGATTTACAGAGGCTGAAAAGGAAGGATTCATTGCCAGACAGTTAGTGGAAACCAGACAGTCTATGAAAGCCGTTACCCAGATTTTGAACAGTCGTTATCCAGAAACAGAGATTGTATATGTAAAGGCACGACTGGCATCCGAATTTCGTCATGAATTTTTGACTCCGAAGAGCCGGTTGATCAATGACTTGCATCATGCGAAGGACGCTTACCTGAACCTGGTAGTGGGAAATGTATATCATGAACGTTTTACGAAGAAGTGGTTCAAAATAACGGATAAATATACGGTTAAAATTGAAAAACTCTTTACGCAAAAATTGGTGCATGGAGATAAAGTTATCTGGGATCCGGATATACATCTTCCAAAGGTAAAGTTTGTATATAAGAAAAATAATGTAAAAATGACACGATATGCATACTGTCAGCGAGGTGGTTTGTTCGATCAAATGCCGGTTAAGGCTAAAAAGGATTTGGTTCCGTTGAAAAAGGGAATGGATCCAGAAAAATACGGTGGATATAACAAATCCGGGGCAGCCTTTTTTGCAGTGGCCGCATATAACAGAGGCGGAAAGAAGGAAGTATCGTTTGTGCCGATTGAGTTGATGGTGTCAGATCGATTCCTGAAAGATCCGGAATTTGCCAAAAGTTATGCAACACAGCAATTACAGAATATTAACACTAAAACAATTTCAGATCTAGAGTTTCCTCTGGGAACAAGGGTAGTAAAATTTAAGAGTGTCTTGTCTTTGGATGGATATGAAGTTTGGGTAAACGGAAAAGCCAATAAAGGAGCTATAGTGTTAGTTAGCAGTGCTGAATCGTTGATTGTTGCAAAAGATATAGAAAGTTATATTAAAAAATTAGAAAATTATCAGTCCAAGCGACAAAGGAAATTGCAGATTTCTCTGGATGAAGAACATGATGGTATCGGAAGAAAACAAAATGAGGAACTATATAGTCGCTTGGAAGAGAAATTGCATAACTCAAAATTCCATAAGATGCCAGGATGCCAGTATGATGTTGTTATAAATGGTAGAGAGAAATTTATAGCATTGTCACTCGATGAGCAGGTAACAATTTTGTTAGAACTTGTTGCTTTATTGAAAGCAGGGCGTGCCGGTGGATGTAATCTTCAAGTGATTGGAGGAAAGAGTAAAAGTGGAGCAATGACATTGGGAGCGGCGTTGTCGTCTTCTTCCTATGAAGATATCCGGATAGTGGATTACTCACCAGCGGGCTTACACAGAAAGGTTTCTGTAAACTTGAAAGATTTTTTGAAGTGATGTAAGCAGGGGGAAGGTAATGAGTTGGAGAGTGGTTGTTATATCGAATCGGTGCAAACTAGATTTGAGCATGAACTATATGGTAGTTCGGGGCGAGGAGACAAAACGGGTTTCATTAAATGAAATAGCCGTTTTGATCCTTGAAAATAATGCAGTGTCGATGACAGGGTGTCTGTTATCGGCACTCATTGAAAAGAAAA
>ENA-UOOD01002245-UOOD01002245.1-human-gut-metagenome-genome-assembly--contig:-CS67-NODE-2245-length-17721-cov-5.860127_pt1 | contig 17721 bp, 17 predicted proteins | sample MGYA00242464_ERZ724011 | MGnify/ENA metagenome assembly ERZ724011 | reverse complement strand
AAAATTCACATTTATGTTCAAATACAGGAGAATCACCAACATATCTAAGTATTTGAAATTGTAAATCCAATGGGTCATTACGGATATCCACATAAAACCATCTGCAACCAAATGGAAAAACGATATAAGTAATATCATCAGCCAAAAGATATGATATGTTTTCAATAGAATTAAAAACAGTCTCCCCATCTTTATTCTGTTTGAAAATATGGTCGTAACTTTCCTGAATTAAACATCTACCAAATCCAGGAATAACCAATACATCTTTTCTTAGAGAATAAGTTATATGATGATTGTCAAGCCATTCTTTTAATGTTACTGCTTCACTCATTTTATCCAAGATTAAATTCACGAATAGTTTTTAAATTAAAAGCAAAGACATCATAGATATCCTCAACATCCATTTCATCCCAGTCTTTACCAACGCCATTAGGTATGTCAGCAATCAGTACGTCAAAGTATTTTTCCAATTCCATAGCAATTCTGGATGTGGTTTCTTTTGCGTCATTGTCATAACCTATCACAATTTGTTCAACACCTTTTTTCTGCAACTTAAACATTTGCTCCTGACTAATCTTTTTGCCGAAAGTTGCTACCGGAACAATATGTTTGTTGTCATAAAGTTCTAATTTTCGATTAAGCCCAACAACATCGAATGGCCCTTCGCACAGAATTACAGAGTGAGTAGTCATTGTTTCAATAGCATCATAATTATATAACATTTTAGAAAATCCATTACCCATACGTTCATCTGAATTTTTATATCGACGTATCTTAAAATGATGTCTAGAATTATAGGAATCTATCTCATCTTTACTAAGAATGCTACGTGCAACAAATCCAACGCATCGACCCTCATCACGAACCTCTAAAATAATATAATCATTGTACTCTCTGTCAAAACCACGATTGGTACCCACTGGGAAATACTCATAATCATCCATAACCCAACCACGTGACTTTAAATAACTATTTTTATAACAGCGTTTATAGCCATTTGGCATTACAGCATCAACCAGTTCATCATCTATCTCATCATCAAACATGGATGAAATATCTGTTTCAGAATCATCAAGTTGCGTTGTTTCTTTTGGAAGTAAATCTTCTCTTCCAAGTGCTTTCAATGTTTCCTTCAACGAACCATATCGTCTGTTACAATGATAGCAATTAGACATGCCAAAGCGTTTTTTTCCAAGATTGTTTCCAACATAAATACCATACTTAAAACCGTCATGTCCACAGAAAGGACAATGTTGTATAAGTATATTCCGGCGAGACCCGTCCATCTTGCCGCTAAAGTCATAAAGCAGTTCTTCTGTAATAGAACGTTGCATTTCTGGTGTGATAATCATTGTGTGTTTGGATTTCTTCGTTATTAACTATTTTCTTTAGGCGGAAACTGTCCTCTTATAACCCGATTCTTTATCGCATTATAAGTAATCCCTAATTTCTCCGACCACTGTTTCATAGTTAAACTTTCACCATGATAAGTAATCAGCTTATTCCTCCTTTTATGAGCATTTTCGTCTGTAGGAGGAAATGTACCACGTTGAACTCTATGTTTAATAGAGCAATAAGGAACATTTAATTCTTCAGCCCATTGCTTCATCGTTAAGCATTTTCCTTGATATTCAATGGTTTTATTCCTACGTCTATAGGCATTTTCTTCAGTAGGCGGAAATGTCCCACGTAAGTAACTGTCTCTTACAGATTCATAGTACCTGTTTAGCTCTCTTGCCCATTGTGCTAATGTTTGTGTCTTGCCCAAATATGTGACATATATATTTCTACGCATATTATTACACTGCTCCATTTGAGTAGCCCATGTACAATTTTCAGGACAATAATTGCCATTAACATCTATTCTTTCAATGCTCAACCCTTCTTTATACCCATTATTCAATGCCCATGTTTCAAATACTTGAAAACTATCAAGCCATTCATCACATATTGTTACCCCCCTGCCTCCGTAATGGTGATATGTTTTATAGTTAACATTATAACAACGTGATTTCATTGCATACCAAACCCTATATAGTTTGCTGTCTGATGTATTGCTCATTCTTGTGGGAGATTTAATGTTCTTTCTCTTGAGTAAAAAATTTCATGTTCGTAATCTGTGGCGATACGAAATGGCTCTCCTTTCTTGCAGAATCGAAACTTATCAGCATATATACGCATCGTACCCTCCCGATATTCTTTTCTGCTTTGATTAAGTGTAATCACATGTGTACAAGGTCTTTGCAATCCCTTTGACTCTGAAGCATGGAAGGCTGTAAGTACGTTTTTTTCATCATTAACCCATTCAGGATTCTCAATAACAGCCTGATAAGTAACTACCACCCAGGCATTAAGTTCTCCAGCCAAATCTTTAAGGTCTTGTGCTGTGGCAATGCGTTTATGTCGAAGTCCTTTAACATCCCAATTCTTACCAGATGCGTCAGTAAGAAGATCCAATGAGTCCACAATAATCACATCCGGGTATTTTCCAAATCTCTCACGATATTTATCACATTCATTTCTTAAATCTTGTGTTGAGATTTCTTTCCCGAATTTAGGGTATGCCTTTACCTTCAACGTCCCCTTATAAGTGTCAATCATGCTTTTTAAATGCTCTAATGTATGGGTCGTGATTTGACCACTTTCATACGCATAAGTGGTTGTCCCACTAAGCATTGCGGAATAAGCATCTGTTATTTCCGCAGTAGCACCTTCTAATTGAAATTGAAGAACATCAAGACCACTAATATACGCAGCATTATAACCAATCCATCGTGCCACATGGCTTTTACCAACTCCTGACATAGCCATAAACACCGTGAGTTGAGTTCGAAGATTGTTTCCTCTATTCAACTGATCAAGACCATCAATATAAAAACTAACTACAGGCTTTTCTGTTGGATTTTCATGACGCATCTTGTTTTCTCTCAATCGTTCCTCATAAGTCGCAGCAATGTCAATAAACTCTTCCGGCTTTAACGTAAACTGTTGCAACTTTATAGCCTCTCTCGTAAAGGACATCATTGCATTGATACGCTCACCATCCTCATATTTTTTAGAAACTTCCTTAAAAATCTTCTTGAACTGAACCAATTTCAAATACTCTTCAAACTGATCTCTGATACCGTCCATATCTACGCTTGTCGCCACTTCACGGATCTCTTCCAGTAATTCTGAAACTGCTCTTGAAGAGGATAAACGCTGCGTAATGATGCCATATTGCGGAGCGGTCTTATACTCTGCAAAATAACTCTTTAATGCAGAATTTAGCATCTGGTATTGTTGATCTGGAAGAAACGAATCTTCCATGTATCTTGACACTACTGAACAAATTTGATTGTTCGTTATGGCACAATTATACAATTCTGCCAAAAACTCAGATGTCAATACATTATCATTTTTCTTTCCTGCCATATTCTTCTTTTCTGAACCGCATAAGTTCTGGGTACTTTTTAGCGGTCATTTTTCCACACTCAGCCCAGTAATCACATTGTCCACAAGTTTCAGACAGCGGACTCCAACCTGTAGTCGAACGCTGGCATAACGCCAGTCCATCTTCTGTATTCAGGAACCTCTTTTTTATCGGCTCTTCTGAAGCCAAATAAATCATTTTTCTTAATGGGTTAGGTTTTGGCTGTGCTATCATCACTGTTAATTTACTACGTGATAATTCTGCCTCATCCAACCATTGATTGATATAATAATTCATTCCAGATTTTCCATCAGCACTTAAAAATTGCTTTTTGAATTTGTCCATAGCAGAATTAGAAAACAGCCAAGTATACTGCCATGAGCCATCTGCAATAAATGAGCGCATTCGATACAACTGATAAATGAGATAATCTACAATTCTCTCATCATCAATATCCGATACCCCGAACAAGGAGGGTAGTTGCTGCAACCCATTTTGTAGATAGATTGCAGCAATACCACTTTGAGTAAACCTCCATTTAGGATTAATCGTCCTCTTCACTACGGTCTCGATCATTTTCCGGACCTTTACGGTTCTTTCTTGTAATTCCATATTGTCTGAGTATGTATTGCAATTCTCTTTTAGCCCAATATATCCGACTTTTCACAACATCTTCACTTCGTTTTTCAAGATGCCCCATTCTCCATTCTGCAGCAGTTATCTCCCTTATACGATGTCCTTGTACATACATCATAAATGGAGATAATCTCTGTGAAGGTATTTGCATTAATGCGTTATACATTTGATCTGATATATTATCTATCAATGTTCCGAATCCCGCATCAACAATCATATTCGTTCCATTTTGATAAATGTCTTCATTGGTACACATTTCTATATCGGTCCAATGTGAAGCATCTTCTGCACGTTTTTTATTTTGATGAAAACACGCTCGTTTGACGCAAATATGAATCCATGTATCAAGTTTCTGCTCTGGATTGTATGATCCAATGTAATTGAATAATTGGGCCAGACAGTAATTGTAATTTTCATCAACATCCTGATAATGGTCAGTATATCTCCTTGTAAGACTTTTTATGCTACTGAAATTAGGAACAATGTACTTGTTGAAAAGTATTTCTTTTTCACTTGGACTTAACTGCTTACATTTAGCAGTTGATTTGTCCGGTTTTGACGGCATTTTTGATGACATAAACTGCATTTATTGATTTGATTTTCTAAATAAATTCCAATCATACTGCCACTTATTAAAGTTTATACCGATGAATGAAATACATGTAGATATGAATCGCATCAGCAAGATTATCGTCACCATTTACCTCAATGTGATAACGCTTTTCTGCAAACTCCATCATCATCTTTTTATCCGCATTACCCTTACCAGTACCATGCTTCTTTATGTCAGATGGCTTAAAAGTCACTATTGGTATATCCAGAGTTTCGCATACTTCAAACAAAATACCCCTAAATTCACAAAGTTTTCTGAAGTCCACAAAATGACCGAACACAACATCTTCTGCCGCAACAGCTTTGATATTATGAGAGGTCAAAATATCTATAAGCCATTTTCTAAAAGCCTTATGTTGCGCATAGTCAAGCCCCATTTTTTTAGGGGCCTTTTCTGTATTTGGGAAATGAGCGGTTCCATAATCACCAAGAGTATAGTAACCACAATGAGTGGCTACATCAAATGCCATAATATCGCCTCTTTTGAGTTGGCTTACATATTCTTCTGTCAATTTCTGCATAATACTATTATTTAAGGATTGTTGAAACACCTTGTTTCTTAACTATTAATAGCTTATGCGGATACCCTTCAGATATGCCACCCTGAGTAATAAGCAAAGCTGTCTGGCCAAGTTTATTTAAAGCTTCACAGTAAGTCGCCATGCCAACCTCATCAGACTTATCGAGCAGTTCATCTATAATAATGAAGTCCAAGCCTTTACCATCCTCACAATTAGAATTTGTAAGAGTGTGCAATGACAAAATACACGCCAAATTCAACCGTGCCTTTTCACCACCGGAAAACTTATGGTAGGAACCGCAATCAATACCATCACGCATTACTTGGACAGAAATCTTGTCTCTGAACTTGCCGGTCTTTGTAACAGTAAATCCCTCTAATTTTAAACGGATATCAGAGCCGATCTTTTCTAAAAAATCATTCACAATAAGAGAAAGGGCATCAATCTTCTTGTTCGCTATGTACGACTTGAACATTGTGAAGTGAAGTTCCTGCTCTTTCAGCTTATTGTACTCAGACTGTATCTCCGATGCAATTTCCTCTGCTTTTTGCAGATCATTCTGATATTTTTCCAATGATTCTTTCAATGAAGTCGCAAAATCCGTTTCAGGAGTCTCAACAAGTTCTTTCTTTGACTGCTGATACTGACACATCTGCCCTTTGGCAAACGTAATGGAAGAAATCTGTTGCTCTATATAGCTTTTTCCATTCATGATACGGCCCTCCAATATGCTAGTTATTTCTCCAAAAAGACGGTTACGCATCACCTCTATCTTTCCGTTCAAACGGTCAAGTTCATTCTCTGAAGCAACCAGTTTTTTACGAAGGTTATTCACATTGCTTTCCGCATTGTCAACTTCGGAAGACAATGTTCTTAATGCACGGTACTCTTCTTCAAGCGCATTGGTACGGTTCTTGGCTTTTTTGACAATAGCATTCACTTCTTCACTTTTAGCCTCGCACTTCTCATCAATAATATCGAATTCTTCCACCAACTTCTTGGCTTCTGTTTTCTTCTCTTCCATTTCAGTACGAAGGCTGACCAAAGCTTTCCTTACATCGTCCACAGAAGTATCACCGTCAACAAAGAATTTGTGTTGACATTTAGGACAAATAATTACACCGTCCATCAAAGCGGAGTTCCGGGCAATCATAGTTTCCAATTCAGCCTGGCGCTTCTTGTTGGAATTAATGTCATCCTCGATTTTATCCAGCTTCTTCTCTATATTATCAATTTCTCCATTGATTTTCTCCTTCAGAGCTGCATCATCGGCACTCAGCTTTGATTCCTCGTCACGATGGTTCTGGTATAGGTCGGAACATTTCTTGTATTCATTCTTACGCTTGAGAAATATAGTTTCTGCATCATCAATCTTGGCTTTTATGTCCCTTATATCTTTCTGCTGTTCAACTAACTGGTTCTTATATCTTTCAGACAGAACGTCAAACTCACTGACTGCTTCCAGTTCATTTTCTAAGCAAATTGTTTTTACACGACCGTATACTTCCAACAACGACAAATCGGATTCTTCCAGATCCAGTACCTCGTCCTGAAGCTTATGCAACAATTCCAGTCTCGCTTCCGCTTTCCGCTGTTTGTCCTCAGCAGCCTCAATATCATCACGACACTTTTGTATCTGCCCATCCAACCGTTCAATACGCGTTTCACGTTCCTGTCTGGCATTGGCTCTCTTCTCATCAACATGTTCCAGCTCATTTTCGATAGCGGAAATAGAACCTTTTACATTAATGACTTTATTGTTCGCTTCTGTAAGTTCAGACTCCACAGGAAGCATATCCGCTTGTACACGAGCGATACTATCATCAATGATAATGCCATTACTGAATCGGTTGATTATTTCTTTCTTGTTTTTGTCAGAGCAATCAAAGAAACCCTCGTATTTGTTATCACAAAGGATAAAATTATTATAAATATCATCCTTAGTTAATCCAATCTCACTGAGAATAAACTTATTATAATCCAAGACTGTAGGTTGAACAGTCTTGTCTATCTCAATCTCTTCACCAAAAGAATCATACTTATGGCATTCAATACTTTGCGGAGCGTTACGACTAATGGTACGCTCTATTGTGAATATGGTGTTATTGTAATCATTTCCCAACTTAACATACACATAAGCATCATCAGCGTGATCGTTTATGATTTCCTCCACGCTCTTTACTTTACGCAACTGCTCACCTGTGAGTGCAAAAGAGATAGCCTCTATCAATGATGATTTTCCAGAACCATTACAAGGCTGAGAGGAATTGTCCTCATTCTTGCCAAATATAAGCGTAGCAACTCCTTGCTCTATGGAAAGTGACGCTTCACGAAAAGAGACAATATTGTTGATTTTTATTTCTAATAATTTCCACATAGTTTAATCCTCCAAATATTTGATACCCAGCCTGCTGTCTATTGAATTTTCATTGCAATAATTCTGATATTCCTTTTTAATTCCTTGCTTGTCATACTTCTCTTGAATACCAGACGCTGCGGATTCTTTAGACACAATATTTTCAGTAACCACTTCAACTTTATGAAAGCCTAAGTCCAATAGCTTCTGCTTGTCAAAAAGTTTAGCCTGTTTTTCATTACATTTTACTTTGACCTTATACTTGTACCGTTCATCCTTGTCAAGTTGGAAATTATCAGCCCTATCTGCATTTAATTCGATTGTTTTATAACGGGTATTAACCTCATTCTTCACAAATTCATGAGAACCATCGGAATACAATATAGTGTACCCTTTCTCTTCATCTTCACCAAAATTCCCCTGGCGTGAAGAACCTATATATTCAATATTTGTATTCTTGATTTTTACGCGATTATGATAGTGCCCACACAATACTGCTTTAAAGCCAAGCAATGGTTCTTGTGGCAATTCACTGGAAATTTCAAACTCCCCTAATGCCCCATGAACCCCCTGATGAATATATAGGACAATATCACTCTTAGAAATATTCGGATACTGTTGCAATGTGTCTTGGACTGCATGCCACATGCGTTCCAAAAATGATCCGTCCTCCGGAAAATAACTCATCACAAGCAGAACAAAATCACAATCCTCCCACATCAAAACCTTATATACATCTATGACTTCAATGCCTTTTTGTCCTACCCATAAATGATTATAGCCCTCAAATGATTCCTGATCTATTTGGTCATGGTTTCCCTCTGCAATAGTTACATATATGCCCTGAGCAACAGCCTTATCTAAAGCATGTTTGACAGCAAGTAGCGTAGCAAGCGTTTGTGATGCCCTTGAAGTAAACATATCACCACCGACCACAATGTCGGCGATATTTTCACGTTTACATATTGTAAGCATTTCATCCCAATTCTGATTAAAGTCAGAAATATTGTCTTTATTAACATGGATGTCATTGATTAATAAAGCTATAGCGTCCTTCATTATACCTGTCTATGATTAAGATTAGAAAATAAGGGGGCATAGGACATATCCAAATGCCCCCTCTGAAACACACAATTATTATCTAAAGATTGAGTTATCTTAAACGACGGGAATGAAGTCTGCGACGTGGAGCCTCTTCTTCTGTAGCAGATTCAGATGTCTCATCTTCAGTTTTTTCTGCTGGAGCTTCTTCACTCTCTTCTCTACCAGGCCGAGCACGGCGACGGCGAGGTGTTTCATCCACTTTTTCTTCTTCCGTTTTGACATCACCATCATTTTCATCACCGTTTTCTGGTTTATCTTCCGGCTCTTCAACTTTAGGTTTCGGAGCACGACGAGATGGCTGTGCAACAGTCTCTTCTTTCTTTTCTTCTTTTGGCTTATTCTTAGCCTTTTCATCTAACGCCTCATCAATTTCTTCCAGCAACTGCTGATTGTTCTTTGAACGAGAAATACGAACATCAATGCCATTATCTTCGATAAATTGACGAATTTTTTCACGAAGTTCCTGATATTCATCAGATTTTTCATTCAAATCTTGGTCAACGATAACATCATATTCGGCCCATAAAGAATCAATAGTAGTTTCTTCCTTACTACTATCCTTAGAAGCAGCACCACTTAAATCAAAGTGTGAATTATCATCTGCTGGAAGCTCACCTTTCAGTTTCTCTACAGCCTCTATGAAGTCTGGCTCCTTACATACTTCCATGTCGTGCTCTTCATCATATTGCTGCAAGAATACCAAAGTTGCTTCAAACTGGTATCTTGTATAACGATACAATTGTTCGGGAATACGAGGAAGTTCAAGCAATTTCTCAGCTTCCTCCTCTTTGATATTAAGTGTTTTACGACCAATTTCAACAGTATATTCAGTCTTGCCATTATTATTACTACGAATAACCTTAACAGGATAGGCATCAGTAAAGCTGGAAATCGGACATGTTTCTTGTTCACCATCTTCTCTCAATTCCTTCCACAGACGCATTTTTGCTGAATCAATATCCTTATACTGGCTATGCGAACATTGCCATAATTGCGGACCTTTTGCACGTTCTTTATCACTTGAAACATCAAGAACCATGATTGCGTGTTGGTAATTCCAACGGAGACCGCCACTGTATGCGTTGTCTGATATGAACTTGATCAACTTTTCATCATCAGCATACATTTCTTTGGCAATCTTGAGATAAGTGTCAATCAAGTCAACAGAAAAACCTACCTCTTTGTCTGTAGTACGAATAACTGGAATGCTCAGTTTCTTTGCCTTACCGCCTTTTTTGGCAGGTGCTTTAATAGTTAAAAAGAATTGATGAACCGCATACTCATATCCCTTACGCTCCATAGGCAAAATATTGCCATTTTCATCAAAATTAGGAGCCAAAGGCAAAATGCGGATTGAATACTCGCCATCTTCTCCTATTCTAAAACGCTCAACTTTGGGGGAACCGGCTTCTTGTTTTGCTTTTTCTTCAGCTTCAGCATACGTTTGCTGGGTTTGGGCGAACGCTTCAAATGCGCTCAGTTTTCTTGTTTCTTCGCTCATCTTTAGATATTTTTTTGCGCGAAGAGATAAAATTGCTCCATTCTACCTCCTGATTCAGGTAGGCTTGGCTATGCAGTTCCCTAACTTCAGGATCTTTCAAGTCCTCTTGTCTGGGAACCTCAATGCCCCATTCCTTTAGGGCATATTCAACAACCTTCTCTATAATGTTGTTGACATCACTTGCTTTCTCCGATTTTAATTCGCAATATTCAAACTGCTTATTGTTTATTTTGACGGTATGTATCGGAGCAAACATATCCTCAAAATATTTGTAGAGAGCCGTAGTACCCGGATGGTCCGGTAAAGAATCCGAAATGTATTTTAATACTACGGAAAAAAAATAGGATAAATAAGGTAAATTCCTATTTTTCGTATCGTCACAAATAACAAACAAATAATTGTCATTGTCCGGCAGCTTTTCACACGCTCGATAAAATTCATCAGCCACTGTGTTTCCCGCCACCTTAATCAATTTTCCTTTTCCTCTAATCATGTTTTCATTTTACGATAGATTTATGTTGCACATCAAATATTTCATTGGCAAAGGTGAGAAAAAGATTTTAGATAATCAAAATATTTTCAAAATATTTTTCTACATGTATATTAAATATTCATTAATCAACTGGTATTCAATATTATACATATAAATAAATATGTACACCAAACGAGTCAACAAATACCGTATTCACGTGCGTACATAAATATATAAGAAGAGGTGGTTTATGTTTAGAGATGTTAAATATTCAATTATACATGTTTTTACCACAAAAATATTTGCACAGTCTAAAATATACACTTATATTTGCATCGCAATGTTGAACGTGGTGGCTCTACAAAGCGAATATACATATTGAGTATTATGCCAAGAGCCTACCGGCTTCGACAAATATACTAAAAATCCGCAAGCGCCACCACTTTAGCTTGTGGATTTTTTCTTTTTATAAATCCCCGTAGCTCAATCAGCATTGACACGGGGATTTATTGTTTTACAAGATTTCCATTATATCGGTTTTTACTAATTCTTAGCCAGCCATTTGGTAAAAAGAAAAGATCCGCATCCCATTGCAGGTTTAATAAAAGTGGGAGCTATGGTAAGAGCAAGAGATTCCGACAGCGACACTGGAGATATGAGGAATGGGCGACCAAGAAGTATCTTATGCCAGTTTTCACTGCCACTATAAGTGGTTTACGTTTCTGTAAAAAGCGGCTTATTAATATAGGGTTCTATCCGTGCCAACCCAGGGAGACAGGTTCTCCTGAGATAAAATGGCTCCGACTGAAGTACACGTTGCAAATAAGTCCAGCAATGTCCGTCCCCCCTGACAACTGGCAATAGCAAGCGGTATTCCGAAGAAAAAAGCAACGAGGTTGAGGGCGAAGTGGTACTTGCAGTCTGTAAGAATGAAATATCTTACGAAACTTACAAGAAAAAGGTTATTCTATAATATTTATTTTTAATATTTAGGCGGCTCCTTTCTTCTTGCTAAGGGTAAAGGGGGAGTATATTAAATACTCTCAAATTGATTCAAAACAGTGGTTTTTATCCATTAAATCATGTATAATTGCAGCATAAGTAGGCATTCAAAACTACTTAGACGAGAAGTAAAAAAAATTACAGATATAAAAAGAAACCATAAATAAGACAATATATTTTTAATACTAAATTGATTAAAGCAGTGTTTCATTAAATCTAAAACATAATGAAACAAGAAAAATCGAACAACGGCTGTATCCTCGCATTATTTCTGTTACTTGTATGCAGCATCATCCTTAATTTCATCCAGGGCAATTGCATAGACAGCCTAATCCATCAAATCAGAGGGCTGGAATACATTCAGTCAGTAATACCGTACCAGATAGAAGAAACAGAAAATACGGAGGGCATGGAATATGAAGCAGAATGATATCACCATCGAACAACTGAATGGAGCCATCAGCATAATTGAAGATTTCCAGTCCGGCAAATCCCAACGGGACTTTCAGAAGTTGAGTGATGTATTACCACTTGCATTGAATATATTGAAAGCAAAGAGGCTGGATATAGAACAGAGAGGTAAAGATTCCAAATTCTATGCTCCTGTATGGGTAAGAGTTCTACTGGAACGCCTCAGCAACAACGAGCATCCTCTTTCAGAAATGGAATACGACATATTTAAATCGGAAGTCCGTAATCTTTCTATCTCCGACTATAAGTCAGCTGTTCCCGACATGAATGGGTATGAAGTGCAGTATATCACATTTCAAGAAATCAGTGATACCGTCTGTGCTTTGAAACATTATTTCCAGTTCATTCAATGAATGCTATTATTAAATGTCAGTCTATGGATAGTCCTGGACTCTGATTGTAAAATTTGTAAATGTCATGAAAGTATTAAAGAGGAATGGTCAATTGGTGGATTTTGACCTAAACAAAATTGGAACAGCTGTCAGAAAGACGTTTGAAAGTATATGCGTTAAGTATGACGATACCGTTGTAACAGAAATAAAGATGCGGCTGGATTGTGCCATGTTAGAGAATCCAATTTCAGTTGAGAGGATACAGGACATGGTAGAAAAGTCGCTAATGCAACTTGGTCACTATGATGTGGCTAAGGCATTTATCTTGTATCGCCAGCAACATCAAGAGGCACGCTTTATACGTGAGCGCATTGATTATATGGATAGGTATAGTAGTTCTTCTGATAATGCAGCCACGTCTTCGGAAACTGATGGCAATGCCAATGTAACTATGAAGAATGTAGCCAACCTGGAAGGTGAGGTGTATAAAACCACCAACCGTTTAATCCAACGGCAACGTATGAAGAATGAATTGCAAAAACTCTATCCAGAAGTGGTCGAACAGTATGAGAAAGACCTTAATCATCATATTATATACACTCATGACGAGGCCAGTGTACCTACCACCAAGTTTTATTGTCAGGCGGTATCGCTTTATCCTTTGATGACAGAGGGGGTGGGCAATATTGATGGCGTAACTCCCAGTGAGCCTAACGATTTACAATCATTCAGCGGGCAAATTACTAATCTTGCTTTTTTGCTTTCATCACAATGCAAAGGAGCTGTAGCATTTGGCGAGTATTTTATTGCCCTCAATTACTATGCTGTGATGGAATTTGGTCCGTTGTGGTATGAGAAGTTGGACTGTATAGTATCTACTTCTCATTGCAAAATCCAACGCACGGTCAGGGACAGCATTCTAAAAGCGTTTAAACAATTTGTATGGGGTGTGAATCAGCCGGCTGGCAACCGTAGTTATCAAAGTCCATTTACCAACATCTCTTACTACGACCAGACATATTTTCATTCGTTGTTCAAGAACTTTTGCTACCCAGATGGTTCCAAACCTGAATGGGAAGCGATTGATACCTTGCAGCGACTTTTTATGAAGTGGTTTAATCAAATACGCCTGAAGCAAGTATTGACTTTCCCCGTAGAGACTTTCGCGATGGTGCACGATGGAAAAGACATCGTTGACCAGGACTACAAGCAATTGTGCGCCGAGATGTATGCAGAAGGACATTCGTTCTTCACTTATATTTCTGACAGTGCAGATAGTCTTGCCTCTTGTTGTCGCTTACGCAACGAATTGGGTGAAAATACTTTCAGCCCTACATCAGGTCTTACAGGTGTGATGACAGGTAGTTGCAATGTGATTACCCTTAATGTCAATAGAACCGTTCAAGATTTTGTGAGATATAAATATAAGGAGGATGCTGGTGCCGGAATACAAATGTCATCACTGGTGTACCCTGAGCTTGCCCAATATTTGATTAACATTCTTGAAAGGGTCTATAAATATCATATCGCATTCAAGACCATGTTGTATGACTTGGAAGACAAGGGGATGTTCGCCGCCTCTAACGGTGGGTACATCTATATGTCAAAGTTGTATAGCACGATTGGTGTCAATGGTCTGAATGAGGCAGCACGCTTTTTAGGCATGACCGTTTCCAACAACCCGGAGTATATCAAGTTCCTGCAACTCATACTTGGTACAATAAAGGAACAGAACAAGCTACACTCTGTCCATGACCGCAAACGCCCTTTCCTGTTCAACAGTGAAGTAGTACCTGCCGAGGGGTTAGGTGGAAAGAACTACAATTGGGACAAACAGGACGGCTACTGGGTACCCAAAGACGAGAACCTGTATAACAGTTATTTTTACAATGCCCACGATAACACCTCTGTATTGGACAAATTTATTCTGCATGGCCGACAGACTTATCAATATACTGATGGAGGTTCTGCCGCTCATATCAATTTGGAAGATCACCTTAGCAAAGAACAATATCTGAAGCTGATTGACTTTGCCATTGAGAACGGTACCAGTTATTTCACGTTCAATGTTCCGAACAGCAAATGTGAAGATTGTGGTCATATCATTAAGAAACCGGTTTTTGTGTGTCCCAAATGCGGAGGTTTGCATATTACTCAGTACACAAGGGTCATCGGCTATTTACGCCCCATTAAAACCTTTGGCCAAGACCGCCAGGTAGAAGCTGCTAAACGAGTTTATAGTAACGGAAAGGAGCAGATATAATGAAATACGTTGATACACGAATAGTATTTGCAGAAGTCCCCGATGAAGTGACACTGGCTATCAACATATCTAATTGCCCTATAAGATGCAAAGGGTGTCATAGCCAGCATTTATGGAAAAATATAGGTGAACCATTGACAGAATCGTCACTCAGCCTGCTTATAGAAAAAAACATAGGTATCACATGTGTATGTTTTATGGGTGGAGATATGGAGCCGGATGAAGTTAATAGACTTGCTGGGTATATCCGGCAGTCTTATCCTCATTTAAAAATCGGCTGGTACAGTGGTCAGGAGTGGTTTTCTATTTTTGCTGAATACAAGAATTTCGATTACCTAAAATTGGGTCCATACATAAAGAAATTGGGCGGTCTGACCTCCCCTAAAACCAACCAGCGTCTTTATAAAGTGGACGGATATGCTTTAAGGAATATCACCAGCCGTTTTTGGAAAGATTACGCTAAGTAATAAAAACAGTGATTAACAGATATTTTATTTGTTTGTATCGCTGAATATATTTACTTTTGCAACACTTGTACAGCATATTTGCTTATAAGCGACATATTATGACCTAATTCGTCTCGAAATCACCACCTCGGAATAGAATAAGGTTAAATACTCAGTGTTAGGCGGTTCTGCATATAGCGTAGAGCTTGCCTTACTGAGTATGGTTTGTGGTGAACCACGAGACGAAAGGCGATGGCTCTACGCTTTTCGTTTATGCCGTTGCCATTTTGAGATTGAAACTGAATGTATAACAAAATCCAAAATGTCATGAAAAAAACAATCTTATTTATTTTTATAGCATTGCTTTTTAGTGCGTGTGACGAATCACAATCCTCTAAATATATGGGGTTGAAAGGTCATATTGAATTTGTGAAAGATTTCCAATATGAAACAAACGATAAGTTTGGAAGTATTGAAGCAGGTTCTTTAATAAAATGCACAACTTATACTTTTAATTCAAATGGCGATTTGACAAATACTTCTATCTATGATAATTCTGGAAGTTGTGTTGGGAGTATAGAGAATGTTTATGATGGTGATATGCTTTCTAAAATAATATTTGATTCATCATATATTTCAAATTTGATAGAAACAAAGGAAGATACTACGATATGGGAAATAAATATGGGTGAAGAAACCATAAGAACGGAACAAATTAAGAATGAGAAATATTTCTGCACAGTAATAGAACAAGGATACTCCATTCAAAAAGACGAACAATGGCTCGATAAAAATGGCAATTCAATTGAACATAAAGTAACAGAAGAAAGTTCCGCTGCTGCCGCAGCAACAGAAGAGGACAATATTATTTTATGGTCTAAATCACAATATAAAGATGGGGATGTAATTCGAACTGAATATCTGAAAGGTCAAAATATAGGTATAGATACTTATTCGTATAGTGATCATGATGATAAGGGCAATTGGATAAAAAGAACTATCTATCATAATGGAAAGCCGCTCTATATTGAGGAACGAGAAATTAAATATGTGAAATAACATGAGTCATAAGAAAATAAATAATAGAAAGAATTTTGATGAACAGCAGTGATACTACATCTGTTTCCTGTAAATGGAACAAAAAAATGAACGATGACCAAATGGATGAATTCTTCTTATCTATTACAGAATACGATAATTCAAGAGAAAAGATAGTAAAAGCCACTATCAAGAATCTTGGATTCTATATTAACACATTTGGACAACTTATCATTGCGTTTGAAATTCATCGTACAGAAAAATCTGACGCATGGATTGGGCTTGACTATGCTATCTATGATGAAAGGGGAAAAATAAGAGAAACAGGACAAGCGGGTTGCCTACACAATGGTTTTAATTCAAAACCATTCACTCATGCGATATTTGAAATCAAACCTTCTAAGATAGCAAAGATCAAATTATTTTGGGGATAAATATCAATAAAAGAAAAATGCACCGGGTAAATTACTCTGTGCATTTTCATAGCCTCTTCTTCATGTCATAATCCAAACATAGCCAAATACTCTTACGTTTCATTCTGGTTCTCTTTTTGCACGGGCAGTATTTCATACTACCCGCTTTTTGTTCTATGATAAAGTTTTATATGTTCCTTTGTTTCTCCATGGTGAATATCACCTCTAAATCATGAGTAGAGAAAAAGCTGATCATATATATTATTGTACTTTAGTTATATATTAAGTTTTTTAGAAACCCACCTCTTCAACCTTAACATTTTCTACTAATTCAGAAGCATCAATCACAGGTAAAAACAACCCTTTAAGCTTTGTATTTTGAACTCTAACTGACATGACTCCATTAATAAATGGAAGAGCATATTCAATTATCTGTCTTGCAAAATTAGATTTTTTGACAGATTCGTCATCATGCAGCATTTCATCCCATGTCTTGGAATTGAAAATGAAAGTGGCACCGCCCTCTAAAATAACTGAGTTATCAAGAGATAGCCTGACAATAGCATGCATAGCAGATGCTTTATTACCTTTTTGATATTGGAAAATAAACAAGAAAGCAATACGCAAACGCTTCTTTATATCATCGTTCATATCTGTTACATCAAGATTCATTTTAAAAGGAATCTCGTTAACATGTAACAATGTAAAATCTTTCTGTTCCATATATATTCTGTATTTATAAGTTAGTCAAATATTTTTTTAAGTTTGTACTTCTATAAGCTAAATGTATATCATACATATCATCTAAACTGCCATCCGCAGATAATCTCTTGCAGCTTTCCTCTCGGGATAATGGAATAAAATTTTTAAAACTTAATACACGTTGCCCATCAACTCGATAATAGAAAGAAGGTTCAGTTTTAAACAATGTTTTCAGCCCAAGTTGTCCATTCATATATTTCAAGACCAATTTAGGAACAATCTCCGAAAATAGATACGATTTATCCTCTATATTCTCATATAAACGTACAGAAAGAAAGTACTTACCACTCTTGCGGTCAGCATACAAAGAAGATAAAGGTTCATCCATCACTTGTAAATGCTCTATTAACACAAATTCATCATGCTGTTTCATTTCTTAA
>ENA-UOOD01002166-UOOD01002166.1-human-gut-metagenome-genome-assembly--contig:-CS67-NODE-2166-length-18147-cov-8.608501_pt1 | contig 18147 bp, 12 predicted proteins | sample MGYA00242464_ERZ724011 | MGnify/ENA metagenome assembly ERZ724011 | reverse complement strand
CAAAGGATGGCTGGGGCGTTTCATCAAAGGCGCAGTTCGGAAATGGAAACCATGTCGCTGTTTGCCAATGCCAGCGTCGGGACAAGAAGCAGCGCCCCCATCATCCCCGCGAATCTTTTCATCCTTGTCCCTCCTTATTGGCGCAATACTGGTTTCACTCATTTATATTTACATTCCTTTGTAGGTTTCATTCTATCGACCACTTCTCCCGTAATAGCATCAACTCCAACGAGTGCACGGGACCCTGTTCTGAAATCTCCATTCTCTGCATATTCGCTTTCCGCTTCATCTGGGTTTTTTACATATTCACATTCAAAAATCCACATCGGATAAAGAACTGTCGAAATGTCTTTTTTGTTTTCGTAACAGACATACCCCAGTTTCAAAGAATAGACATTTCTGATTCTTCCTGCATATATTTCCTTTTCGATACTTTCGATTGCTTTTTCCATTGAAACTATTTTTTCTTCGTAAAGCGTATCTCTTTTCTCAAGCATCATCATATATCCATTAAATGACGTTCTATTCATTATTTCAAAATACCAATGCATTGTCGAACCAGCATTCCATTTTTCATTTGGATATATTTTATTTTCATCTCGTTCAAGCATATCATAAAGATCAGTCCACCTTCCAAGTATCGGAATATCGTTTATTCTCTGCGAAAAATATATTTCATACGTCCCGCTTTGATAAGTATCAACGTCTTTGCCGTTTTTCCTTGCCCGGTCATTGACTGTAACGTAGTCAATTTCATAATCTGAATCTTGACTGTCATAATAGTATTCTATAATTTTACCTAAATAATCTTCTGCCGCTTTAAGCGACACATTATTATTCTCCGCATAAATATCCTGCGGATTGATTTCATTTGGATAATATGATACTCCATCTCTCCATAGCTGTCTCCCATTTCCATATTTTCTAAGCTCGCAAGGGCTTCTGTCATATAATATTGTAATGAATGTATCCTCTGACAGCAGATATGAAACCGGCCAACTTTCTTCCCCTTTCGTTAGTGTTTCTATCATTCCGCTGTCTTTGCAAAAATCGGCGTCATCCGACCATTTTGTTTTCTCTACTTCTCTTTCATTTACCTTTTGGGGTTCAGCCCTTATGATTTCAATTTTATCCATCCCCATATCATCAACAGGTATATTGATTGATATTTTCCTTCCGTATGCTTCATAGTCCTGTTTCCAAATCTTCGTTTCCGCTTTCGAATGACACACATAGAAAGAGCAAAGAGCGGACAGCGCAAAAACGCACATCGTCATTTTCGTTTTCATTTTGTTTTCCTCCATTCATTCAAATCCGTCCATTGCCGAAACCGTCTTTCCTGCAATGGTTTCACCTTCTTCGTTTCTAAATCCAATGATTATATGTTGAAACAGTTCCAATTAGATTGATTGAAAATCCCAATGCAAAAAGCGGATTGTTTAACCATTCTGCTTTCCCAGCGCCCTGTTTATACGTTATAAGCCCATAAAACACGTATGGCAACATGTCAACAATATATCTGTTCCCAAATTGATACCCTCCCATGGTTTTATGGCAACAAACAATCATCAGGTGTACGCATATGGTTGCCGGAACAATGATTAAATTCAATCCGCATGCCTTTCGTTTCCGAGTCAGCGCATAAAGCCATGTGACCATAAATGAAACGATTATCGGATCAATCAGCCAAAACGCCATACAATCATATGTGTCATAAATCAACATTCCATGCTCTCCGCCGGTTTGGGGCAATCTGAAAAGCTGATTAAAGTTTTTCGTCGCATAGTTCAAGCTGAATTGGCCTTCGGTTGAACGTACAAATTCCGGCAAATGGGTATGTCCAAATTCAAACGGATTATCAAATCGGGCTGCATTCAGCATCAAATAAAATCCGATTATCATACATGCCGGAATGAGCCGATATCCTTTTCGTATCCACGTTTTTACACTTGCTTTTTCCGTTCCCAGCATGAGAATCAGGGGGATATATGCAACAACCATCGGCCTGCATCCAAAGGCACAAGCCAAAAATGCAAACGCTCTCCCAATATGTTTGTTCACCGCATGGAAAAGAGACATTAACGAAAACGTAAAGCACATCGTCTGAGCCATATACCAGACCCACCCGCCTTGCAGCGCAATAAACAGATAGCCATTGCCTAAAAACAGAAATAAGACATATTGCTCCGCCATTTCATACGTTCCCGTTATTGCACGGTAAAGACGAATAGCGTATATGATTCCGATCATCGAAAAGCCAAGTGATATCCAGTGATCGGGCGTATTCGTCCCCCATACCGCGGCAAACGGAAGCAAAACCAGCGATGGAAACGGCGGGAAACTCACATAATACTTTCCTTCATAAATTGCCAATTCCAGCCACGGATAATCCTTCCCCAAATCCAGCCGCCCATCCAGCCATGCGCACGCCTGCAATGCGTATGAGCGATATGGGTTTTCTTCCGTCGCCCAATGCCCCGTAAAAGATGCGGTTACCCATAGCACAATAAGGAATGCCAAAGGACAAATGACATATCTCCATTCCAGCTTGAGACGGTCTCCTGTTTTCCATTTGTTGAACGCCATTTTATGTCAGTGCCCCCATCATCCCCGCAAATCTTTTCATCCTCGTCCCTCCTTCTTGCCTTGTCCATCGCCCATCGGGTTCCCTGTTTCACTTACCTAGACGTAAAAATTCGCGAAAATTCACACCCATTCGGCCGTTCTTTCCAAAATTTTTTAATTTTTCCGAATCGCCCCATCGTCAGCCCCGCTCTGCCTCATTCTTTTAAGTTTCGCCCCGCTCCCGCGCGCCGCCGCCCATTCAAGCGCCATGGTTACCCCAAAGTGCCTACTCCCATTTTTTCCCGCATGTATGCTATAATGGATTATCTTTTTTTCGGGAGGACGCTCACCTATGAAAAAATGTCTCTTTCTGTGCCTGTCTCTTCTGCTCATCCCCGTCCTTGCGCTGTGCGAGCCCCGCGCTGTGCTCTTTACGGCGACGGATTTACACTATATCGCCCCGACGCTGACGGATAACGGCGCGCTCTTCACCGATTTGATCGAGCAGGGCGACGGCAAGGTGATGGCGTACAGCGACGCGCTGATCGAGGCGTTTGTCTCTCAGGTGATCGCCGAGAAGCCGGACGCGCTGATTCTCTCCGGCGACCTGACCTTCAACGGCGCGCGCGAGAGCCACGAGGCGCTTTCCCTTCGGCTTGCGCGCGTCCGCGACGCGGGCATTCCCGTGTTTGTCCTCCCCGGCAACCACGATTTGAACAGCAGCAGCGCCGCGCGCTTTGAGGGCGACGGCTACACGCGGGTGGACGGCGTGACCGCCGGGGAATTTGCCGCCCTTTATCATGCCTTCGGCTTTGACGGCGCGCTCTCCCGCGACGCGGATTCGCTGAGCTACGTGGCGGCGCTCTCCGACGATCTGCGCCTGCTGATGCTCGACGTGAACACCTCCGCCGCACCGAACGCCGTTTTGAAGGGCACGCTTTCGTGGGCGCGCCGTCAGCTCATGCAGGCGCAGGCGGACGGCTGCCGCGTCGTCGCCGTCAGCCACCAAAACCTGATCGACCACAGCGGCCTGCTTTCCTCCGGCTTCACCATCCGCAACGCGGATGCGCTGCGCCGCCTGTATGCCGTTTCGCCCGTGCTGTGCAACCTCAGCGGCCATATCCACCTCCAGCACATGGGGCAGACCGATTCCGGCCTGTGGGATATCGCCACCTCGTCGCTGGCCGTTTCGCCGAATCAATACGGCGTGCTGACGCTGACGGCGGACGCGCTGACCTACCGCACCGCGCCCGTCCGCGTTTCCGACTGGGCGGCGGCGCAGGGGCTTTCCGACCCCAATCTGCTGGATTTTGCCGCCTATTCCGCGGATTTTTTCCGCGCCTGCTGTCTCCGTCAGGCGCTCGCCGCCATCGCCGGGGACGACGCGCCCGAGCAACTGGCCGATTTCTTTGCCGCGGCCAACGCCGCGTATTTTTCCGGCCGCATGGATACCCTCGCGCGGGATTCTGCGCTTGAAAAGCGCTGGCAGGCGCAGAGCGGCTTTCTCCCCCTCTATCTGGCCGACATTCTGAGCCAGCCGCCCGTCAACCAATGCGAATTGACGCTTTCGCTTTGATACCGCGCGTCTTTTTCGCCTTTCCCGCGCCGCCGCATTGCTTTTCCCCGCCCGCTGTGTTACACTGATTTCTACATGAAAAAAGAATGGACGGTTTGACACGCATGCAAAAGCATTCTCATTCCCGCAGCACGTTCTCCGGCAAGATCGGGTTCGTGCTCTCCGCGGCCGGGGCCTCCGTGGGCCTTGGCAACATCTGGCGCTTCCCCTATCTGGCGGCCAAGTACGGCGGCGGCATCTTCCTGCTGATCTACATCCTGCTGGCGCTGACCTTCGGCTATACCATGATCGTCGCGGAAACCGCCATCGGCCGCATGACCGGCAAAAGCCCCGTCGGCGCGTTTCAGTCCTTCGGCAAATCGCGCTGGCTGTCGGCGGGCGGCTGGCTCAACGCCGTCATCCCGATTCTCATTGTGCCGTATTACTCGGTCATCGGCGGCTGGGTCATCAAGTATCTGGTGGAATACCTGCTCGGCAACGGCCACGCGCTGGCGGCCGACGGCTATTTCGGCGCGTTCATCTCCAACGGCCTGTCCGCCGAGCTGTGCTTCATCGTCTTCGCGCTGGCGACGCTGTTTGTCATCTACGCGGGCGTGCGCAACGGCATTGAGCGCGTCTCCCGGCTGATGATGCCGGTGCTCGTCGTGCTCTCCGTGCTGATCGCGGGGTATTCCGTCACGCGGCCGGGCGCGCTGGCGGGCGTCAAATATTTCCTCGTGCCGAATTTTGAAAACTTCTCGTGGATGACGGTCGTGACCGCCATGGGGCAGATGTTCTATTCGCTTTCCATCGCGATGGGCATTTTGATTACCTTCGGCTCGTATATGAAAAAAGACGTTTCCATCGAAGGCTCGACGGAAACGGTGGAGATTTTCGATACCGCGATTGCCGTGATGGCCGGTCTGATGATTATTCCCGCCATCTTCGCGTTCTCCGGCAGCGAATCGGCCACTCTGCAGGCCGGCCCCTCGCTGATGTTCATCACCATCCCGAAGGTGTTTGACAGCATGGGGCTGGGCACGGCGGTCGGCATCCTGTTCTTCGTGCTGGTGCTCTTCGCGGCCATGACCAGCTCCATCGCGCTGACGGAAAGCGCCGTCTCCACCTTTCAGGATGAGCTGGGCTGGAGCCGCAAAAAATCGACGGTGCTGATGGGCGCGGTGATGATTACGCTGGGCAGCCTCTCCTCGCTGGGCTACGGCCCGCTGGCCAACGTCACGCTTCTGGGCATGCAGTTTCTGGATTTCTTCGATTTCCTGACCAATTCCGTGATGATGCCGATTGCGGCGATTTCGATCTGCCTGCTGGTTTCCCGCGTCGCCGGGATCGCGGCCATCGAGCAGGAAGTCTGCCACGGCGAGGAGCGTTTCCGCCGCAAGCGCGTATTCACGCTGATGATCCGCTATCTCTGCCCGCTGTTCGCGGCGATCATCCTCATCAGCTCGGTTGCCAACGCCTTCGGCCTCATCAGCATGTAATACTAATTCTTGTTAAAATGGCTTAATCCGCGCACCATCTTTTTCGCTCTGACTTTGCCTCGTTCCGTTCAACGTACCTCCAGTACGCCTCACTTCACTTGGCTTCGTCAGAACAAAAAATCTGATGCGCTCTGTTAAGCATTTTAACTGCGAATTAGTATAAGGCTTTCCCTTTTATGGAAGGACGATCAATTTCCGTTTCATCGGATTGGCGTCCTTTTTTTTCCCAAAAAAAAGAAAAAAGCGCCGGTTTTCACCGACGCTGTATGGCGCAATCGTAGAATGCTCGGGGCAGAAAATTCCCACGGCACACACGATACAATGCTTATTGCTGCTGCCTTCCGGCCCTGACAAGGTTCACACCCTCGCATTGCATGAGCTCCATCCGTCATCACATTCTACTGGAATATTGTACTCGATTTGCGCACAAATTGCAACCCCATTTTGCAAATTTGGGCGGATCGTGTTTACGCCGCGCTCAGCTCCATGCGCGCGAGCAGCCGCTCCATCACCTTGACGCAGAGCATCAGCAGATCCTCGCGGTTGAGCGTCTGATCCCGAAGCGTCAGCGTCACCGGCGGCGCGGCGTTGAGCGTCAGCCGCTTGTCAAACCCGTTCAGCGCGGTGAAGAGCTTCTGGCCGTCCACCTGCGCGTTGAGCGCAAATCGCATGTCGATGCGCCCGTCCGCCTGATTCACCCGGTCGATGCCCAGCTTTTCGCACATCGCCTTGAGGTAGGCCACCGCGACGAGGTTCGCCACGCAGAGCGGCTCGTCGCCGAAGCGATCGACCAGCTCTTCCTCAACATCGTCGCGCTGCGCGGCCGTCGTGATGGAAGCGATGCGCTTGTAGACCTCCAGCCGCTGCCTGTCACCCGTGACGTATTCCGCCGGAAGATAGGCGTTGACGTGCACATCCATGCGCGTCTCCACGTCGCGGTTCGGCTTGGGTGCTTCGCCCTGCGCCTCCAAAACCGCTTCCTCCAGCAGCTTGCAATACAGATCGTAGCCGATGTTGGCGAGGTGGCCGCTCTGCTGCGGGCCGAGCAGGTTGCCCGCGCCGCGCAGCTCCAAATCGCGCATCGCGATGCGGAAGCCCGAGCCGAACTCCGTAAATTCGCGAATCGCGTCGAGGCGCTTCTGCGCCGTTTCGGAGAGCACCTTGCCCGGTCGAACCGTGAAATAGGCGTAGGCCAGCCGGTTCGAGCGGCCGACGCGCCCGCGCATCTGATAGAGCTGACCCAGCCCGAAGTGATCCGCGTCGTAGATAATCAGCGTGTTCGCCATCGGGATATCCAGACCGGATTCGATGATCGTCGTGCACAGCAGCACGTCAAACTTCTGCTGGCTGAAATCCAGCATCACGTCTTCCAGCGCGTGCTCGCGCATCTGGCCGTGCGCAATCGCGATGCGCGCCTCCGGCACGAGCTTGGAGAGCTGCTTGTAGCACTGGTCAATCGAGCCGACGCGGTTATAGAGGAAGAAGACCTGCCCGCCGCGCCCGATTTCGCGCAGAATCGCGTCGCGGATCACGCTGTCCTGATATTCCATCACGTAGGTCTGCACGGGGTAGCGCGCCTGCGGCGGCGTTTCCAGCAGGCTCATGTCGCGGATGCCGACCATGGACATGTGCAGCGTGCGCGGGATCGGCGTAGCCGACATCGTGAGCACGTCCACCGTCTTTTTCATGTTCTTGATGCTTTCCTTGTGCCCGACGCCGAAGCGCTGCTCCTCATCGACGATAAGCAGGCCGAGGTTTTTGAATTGCACATCCTTGGCCAGCAGCCTGTGCGTGCCGACGATGATGTCGATTTCGCCGTCCTTGAGGCGGCGCAGGCTCTCCTTCTGCTCCTTGGCCGAGCGGAAGCGGCTGAGCACGTCCGCGTGCACGGGGAAGCCCTCCATCCGGCGCATCAGCGTGTTGTAGTGCTGCTGGGCGAGGATGGTCGTCGGCGCGAGGATGGCGACCTGCTTGCCGTCCATCACGGCCTTGAACGCCGCGCGCAGCGCAACCTCCGTTTTGCCGTAGCCCACGTCGCCGCAGAGCAGGCGGTCCATCGGCAGGTCGCGCTCCATGTCGCGCTTGATCTCCTCCGTGGCCTGAAGCTGGTCGGGCGTTTCGTCGTAGGGGAAGTTCTCCTCAAATTCCTGCTGCCACGGCGTGTCCGGCCCAAAGGCGTAGCCCCTGTTCTTCTGCCGCTCGGCGTAGAGCTTCACGAGGTCGAAGGCCAGCTCCTTGAGGCTTTCGCGCACCTTCGATTTCTGCTTGTCCCAGTCCTTGCCGCCCAGCCGCGAGAGCTTGGGCGCGGCGCCCTCTCCGCCGCCGATGTATTTCTGAATCCGGTCGAGGTGATCCACCGGGATATACAGCTTGTCGCTGCCGAGGTACTGCACCAGCAGGTAATCGCGGCTCGCGCCCTCGCTGGTCAGGCGCTTCGTGCCCTGATAGATGCCGATGCCGTGCGTCTCGTGCACCACGTAATCGCCGACGTTCAAATCGGTGAACGAGGCGATTTTGCTGCCCTGCTGCTTTTTCGGCTTGCCCTTGGCGCTCTTCGCGCCGTAAACGTCGCCGCTGGCGATCACCGCAACCTTGATTTCCGGATACTGGAAACCGCCGGAGAGCGTCAGCGGATAGATGCGGCATTCGCCGCTTTTCGGCGCGGCCGTGCCCAACTCGTCAAACGCCGCCTTCACGCCCTCATCCTCAAAGGATTGGCGCATGCGTTCGCCGCGCGCCGCGCCGCCGGAGAGCACCAGAATCCGCCAGCCGTCCTGCTGCCAGCGCGCGAAATCGGCGCACATGTCGTGCGTCCGCCCGCCGTAGCTGCCCGCGCCCATGCCGCCCATCGGACAGAGCAGCGTCGGCTTCAGCTTTTCCACCGGGCGCAGAATCGTCGTCAGCGCGAGCAGGGTCGTCTGCCGCATCGCTGCGAGCGCCTCGTCCTGCGTGAGCATCAGGCTGTGCTGCTCGGGCAGTGCCTCGCCGCGTTCGAGCGCCGCCGTAATCGCCTGCCCAAACTCGCCGGTTCGGCTGTCCATGCGGGCAAAGAGCGCTTCCGGCTCGTCGAGCACGACAATCGGGCGGTTCATGTAATCCAGAATCGTCTCCGTCTGCGGATAGAGCAGGTTGATGAATTTTTCGAGCATCCGGTTGCTCACGCCGTTTTGCATCTGGCTGACCGCCGCGCGCAGCTTTTCGCCGAAGCGCTCCATCGTGCGGTTTTCGCGGGTGAAGGCCTCCGGCGCGGCGATTTCGCCCTCCTCCAGCGGCAGATCCGCCAGAGATGCGTCGTCGCTTTTTCCGCTCTCGCCCTTTTTAGCGACGGCTTCCTGACGCGCCAGCGCCTCCAGCAGCAGCCGCGCCAGCGCTTCTGTGCCCGCCTGCGGCACGGGCGCTTCGCTCGCGGGCGGGATGACGACCTCCTGCATATTGCCCTGACTGCGCTGGCTCATCACATCGACCGCGCGGATGGAATCCAGCTCGTCGTCAAAAAACTCGATGCGCACCGCGCTCAGCGCGTCGGCCGGATATACGTCGATGATCCCGCCGCGCACGGAGAACTGCCCCTTGCCCTCGACCATGTATTCCCGCGTGTAGCCCGCCGCAAGCAGCCGCTCGATCAGCAGGTCGATCGGCGTCACGTCGCCCACACGCAGGGAGATCGTGTTTCGGTTGAACGCCTCGCGCGGCATCATCCGATGGAGCATCGCGTCCACCGGGGCGACAATCGCGCGCGCCTCGCCGCTCAACGCCCTGCGCATCGCCTCGATGCGTCGATAGGCCACCTCGCGGCTGGCCGCCACATCCTGATAGAACGTGATCTCCCGCGCGGGGAGCAGGCACACGCCGCCGCCCAGCAGCGCGGAAACATCCTCCATCGTCTGCGTCGCGCTGCGTTCGCTGTCGCACAGGAAGAGCAGCGGTCTGCCCGTCCGCACCGCCAACGCGCAGGCCGCGTGCGCCTTCTGCGCGCCCGCCATGCCGCTGGCCGCGATCACCGCGCCGCTGTTTTGGCTTTCCTGCGCCATCTGCTCAAACGGCTTGTAGCCGTCGAGCACATCAAAGAGAAAATGCGTCTGCATGGTAACTCCTTTACGACGGGGCTCTGCCCCTCAAACTCCGGCAGGAACCCGAGGTTCCCGCGCCTCCCGCATCGCTCCGCGAGGATGCGTTACGCCGGCGCGTTCGCCATCCGCATGGCGCTTTCCAGCCCGTTCTTCATCAGGTCATCCACCACGTCCGCCGCGCGCAGAAACGCATCGAACTGCGTCTTGCGATCCGCCTCGGTCTGGTAATGGCTGAGCACCCAGTCGGCCAGCTCCCAGCCCTCCGGCTTTTTGCCCACGCCGACGCGCAGCCGCGGGAAATCCTGCCTGCCCAAAAGGCCGATGACCGAGCGCATGCCGTTATGCGTGCCCGCGCTGCCCTTTTCGCGCATGCGCAGCTTGCCCAGCGGCAGGTCGATGTCGTCGTAGACCAGAAGCAGGTGATCCATCTCCGGCTTATACCACGAAACCAGCTCCGTCACGCACTGGCCGGAGAGGTTCATAAACGTCTGCGGCTTGACGAGCACCAGCTTTTCCCCGCCGACGAAGCCCTCGCCAATCTGCCCGTGCATCGCGTTTTTGGTGAGCTGAATATGGTGCTTTTCGCTGAGCACGTCGATCACGTCGAAGCCGACGTTGTGCCTTGTTCTGGCGTATTCCCTGCCCGGATTGCCCAGACCGACCACAATGAACATATATGCCTCCGTTTCCCAAAACAGCCTATGCGGGAACGCCGACAAGGGCGCTCCCGCTGAAAAAAGCTGATTGTTCGTTTTTTAGGGCGGATCGTCAAACGCCGCCCGTTTGCTTACGCCTTTCCCGTCGCCTGAATCAGCCAGTTCGCCGGGTGGATGTTCGCGCTGCCCGCGCTCTCGTCCGTTTCGTCGATGACCAGCAGGCTCTTCACGCCGTCCAGACGCTTCTTCACCGGTTCCTTCGTGGAGATGAGCACGCAAACGCCCACCACCGTCACCGAGAATTCGCGCATCATGTCCACCATGCCGCGCGCCGTGCCGCCCGCGCGCATGAAGTCATCCACAATCAGCGCGCGCTGGCCTTCCCGCACGGCGCGGCGGGAAAGGCTCATCGTCTCCACCCGGCTGCCCGAGCCGGAGAGATAGTTGATGTTCACCGCCGGGCCTTCGTAGACCTTGCTGTCCCTGCGGACGATGACCGTCGGAACGCCCAGCGCCCGCGCCGTCATCATCGCAATCGGGATGCCCTTGGTTTCCATCGTCAGCACGAAATCCGGCTCCGCGCGGTAAAACTGAGAGGCGATGATGACGCCCATCCGCTCCACGACCTCCGGCATGGCCAGAATGTCGGCCATGTAGATGAACCCGCCCGGCAGAACGCGCCCCGGCGCGGCCAGCATCTGCGCCAGATCCTTCACCGTGCGGTAAGCGTCCTCCGGCGCGAGCACCGGGCGATAGCGAACGCCGCCGGCCGCGCCGGTCACGGTATCCAGCTGCCCCAAATGGAACTGCGCGAACACCCCGCGCAGGATGTCGATATCCTCGCTGAGCGTGGACTTCGCCGCGCCGAACATCTCGCAGAATGTGCCGAGCGTGAAGATTTTATTCGGGGATTCCACCAGAATCCTTGTCATGGCGGCAAGTCGCTCGTTGCGGCGGATGCGGTCCATGTCCATCCCTCCCAAATACGAATGTTAAAGTGATTTTGCTCTATTATAATTCAGCTTTTCAAATAAATAAAGCCCTGAATTTCACTTTTTTCCGAATTTTATCACAGTTTATCAAAACGTTCAGCTTTTTTTCGCATTTTGGTTGATCGACGGCCTTTTCCGGGCGTATAATAGAAGGCGAAAACAGATTTCTTTTATGCTAAGGAGGCGCCTTATGACGCATATCAAGGATTATACGGGCAGGCGCGCGCACCTGATCGGCATCGGCGGCAGCTCGATGAGCGGCCTGGCCGGAATGCTGGTCAAGCTCGGCGTGCGCGTGACGGGTTCCGATTCCGCCCGTTCCTATACGACCGACGCGCTCGAGCAATCGGGCATTCATGTCTTCATCGGCCAGCGCGCGGAGAACGTGGACGGCGCGGATATCGTCATCTATTCCGCCGCTATCGCGAAGAGCAACCCCGAGCGCGTGCGCGCCGAGGAATTGGGGATTCCGCAGATGGAGCGCGCCACGCTGCTGGGGCAGCTCATGGAGGGCTATCGCCACGCCGTCAACGTCTGCGGCACGCACGGCAAAACCACCACCACCTCGATGATCGCCGAGGCGATGCTGGATACCGGCTTTGACCCGACCGTTCACATCGGCGGCCAGCTCGATTACATCGGCGGCAGCACCCGCGTCGGCGGACACGATACCTTCGTCGTGGAGGCCTGCGAGTTCAACGCGAGCTTCCTCCAGTTCCACCCGACCATCGCCGTCATCACCAACATCGAGGAGGATCACCTCGATTTCTATAAGGACATCGACGACATCGCCCATGCGTTCGCCCGATTCTGCGCGCTTCTGCCGGAAAACGGCGTGTGCATCGGCAACGGCGACGACCCGCGCGTGGCGGCGCTGCTCGGGCGGCAGACCTGCCGCACCGTCAGCTATGGCCTGGGGCAGGATAACCAGTGGCGGCCGCTGAATCTCCGATATGACGAAACCGGCTGCGCGGAATTTGATTTCGCCCTCGCGGGCAAGCCCGTCGCGCATACGCATCTGCGCGTGCCGGGGGCGTTCAACGTCATGCACGCGCTGGCGACGATGGCCGCGTGTGTCGAGGCAGGCGCACAGCCGGAGGCCGTCGCCGCGTCGCTCGCGCGTTTCGCCGCCCCGCACCGCCGGTTTGAATACACGGGCACGGTCTGCGGCGTGAAGCTCTACACCGATTACGGCCATAACCCCGCCGAGATGCGCAGCGCGCTGGAAAACGCCGTGAAGCAGCCGCACAAGCGCCTGTTCGCCGTCATGCAGCCGCACACCTATTCCCGCGTCAAAACGCTGTTTCAGGATTACATCCACTGCTGCGATCTGGCCGACGACGTGCTGGTGACGGATATCTTCGCCGCGCGCGAAAAAGACCCCGGCGATATCCACGCGACCATGCTCGTGGAGGCCATGCAGAAGGAAGGCGTTCCCGCGCATTATACCCCGACCTTCGACGATGCGGAGGCCTATCTGCGCGCGCATTGGCAGCCCGGCGATCTGGTCATCACCATGAGCTGCGGCAACATCAATCTGCTCAACGATCAGCTTCAAAAGCACGGCGAGGAGGGCTGACGCTGTATACCTCCATTTGGGCGGCACGCGCCTGCCTTTCCGATCTCACGCCGCTTTTGACCGACTGCGGCTGTCTCTGCGGCGGCGCGTGCTGCAAGGGCGACGAGCAGACGGGCATGCTCCTTTTTCCCGGTGAGGAAGCGCTGTTTGAGGGGTGCGCGTTCGGCCGTGTCATCCCGGCGAATTTCACGCTGGCGGATCGTCCCGTTCATCTCTTTGTCTGTGATGGTTTCTGTACCCGCGAGCAGCGCCCGTTGGCCTGCAGCCTGTTTCCGCTCTTTCTGCATTTCAAAAAAGACGGAACCCCGCGCGTCAGGCTGGATACCCGCGCAAAGTCCGTCTGTCCGCTATGCAGTTACGGCCTTGTCGGCCTGCGGGCGGAATTCGTTTCCGCCGCAAAGGACGCTTACGCCGCGTTGATGAAGAATGACGAATGTGCCGCGTTCCTTCGCGCGCTGGATGATGCGCTTCGTTTATAACCCCTTCCGCCACAACTTTGCCGTGCCAACCTTCGGTGTTTTCATCGTCTCTCTAAGAGGGATGTTTGATCCTCACACTACCATAACTTCTGCCAAAGGGCTCCCTCTTTGAGGGAGCTGTCAGCGAAGCTGACTGAAGGAGTTATAAGCTCACGCTCTGCGTATACCCGTCCGCGCCGCCCAGATACAGCACGCCGTTGGCAATCGACGCGGCTTCAAACGAACCGTTTGCGATGGTCGTCGCGTTTTCGCCGTTCACGTCGCAGGTCATCACGCCCCTGCCCGTCAGCTCAATCACCTTCTGCCCGTAGACGAACAGGCACGTCGCGCCGTCCCTGCGGATCGTCGCCATCTGCCCGTTCATCACGCGAACGATGCTCCCGCCCGTTCGCACCAGCAGCGCCTGCCCGCACATCGCCGCCTGATCCGCCGCGCCCGTGTAGACCATCTCGCTCTGCCCGGTCTGGATGCCGAAGGAAACCACGCCGTCCTGCGTCACGCAGAGCAGCGCCTTGCCCGTCGCGTCCAGCGTGAAATCGCTGACGCCCGTCATCAGTTCGCTCTCCTCGCCGGAGAGCGTTCTTTCTTTCAGCGCCGCGTTTGCATCCAGCATATACATCACGCCGTCGCACAGCGCGAACTTGAGCGCCACACCCACGCGCGCCAAAACCTCGCGGCTTCCGCTCTGCGTGTTCAGGCGGATCACGCAGTCCTCGCCGCCCTCGCTGGCGACATAATAGAGCTTGCCGTTGGTCAGGTGCAGAAATCGCGGCACGTCGTAGGCCATCACGCTGGCCGCCGCGCCGTTATACGGCTTTTTCACCAAAATCCCGTCCTGCGACGCATCCGCGCAGTAGAGCGCGTTTCTGTCGCCCACGGCAATGCCGCCGCCCGCCAGACTCGCCTGATACGCGCCGTTCACGCGGTATTCGGCGCTCTGCCGCTCGCTGTTGTCCGCCGATGCTCTGGCCACCTGCGCCGTCACCGCGTTGCTGGCGTACAGCCGCGACTGCGTAGCGCTGCCCGCCGCGCCGTCCGCCGTCAGCCCGTTCGCCTGCTGAAACTGCCGAACGGCCTGCGCCGTCGCTTCGTCGTAAGCACCGCTTATAAAAGAGGCGGACAGGTACCCCAGTGCCGCCAATCGGCTCTGCACCTGCCGCACCTGTTCGCCGCTCATGCCCGCCGTCAGCACGTCGGATACCGTCACGGTATCCGATGCGCTCGACAGCTTGTCCCCGACGCGCACGCCGTTTGCGTCCAGCGCGTCGCCCGAATAAATCAGCTTGAGGGACTGCGGCCCCGCCGCGCCGTCCACCTTCAAGTCGTTCATCGTCTGGAAGGCCTTCGTCGCCTCCACGGTCTTCTGGTTGAATTTGCCGGTCACATATTTGCTGTTCAGATAGCCCAGCTCGACCAGCCGCTGCTGATATTGGCGCACGTTGTCGCCTTCGCTCTCCCACTGGATCACCGTCGTCATATCCGGCACAGCCGTCGGCGAAATGGTCGTCGAGCCGCCCGACGCGCCGAAATACGCATTGTAACTCACCGCGTTTCCGCTGTACAGGATGGAGAGCGTGCCGCTGCCCGCCACGCCGTCCGCCCTCAGCCCGTTCGCCTCCTGGAAGAGCTTGACCGCGCGCTCCGTTCCCGAGCCGAACTGCCCGTCCGGCGTGGTGCTCAAATAGCCCAGCGTCGCCAGATAGCGCTGCATCACTTCCACCTGATCGTTCTTGTCGCCGCGCCGCAGCACGGTGTACGCCGTCTCCGGCTGATAGGTCGTCTCCGGCTCGTCGGCGATGTCGTCGTCGGTCATCTCCGCCGCAACCGCATTGCCGCTGTTCAGCTTGTTCATCGTGCCCTTGCCCGCTATGCCGTCTGCGCCCAGCCCGTTCGCCTTCTGGAAGGCCTTGACCGCCGCCGTCGTCTCGCTGGAATAGCGCCCGTCGATGCGCCCGTTGTAATAGCCCAATTCAAACAGCCGCGCCTGCAGGGTGTATACGTCCTCGCCCGTGTCGCCCTCGCGCATGGTGCCGTTGCCGCTCGGCTCAGCCGTCGCGGCGGCCGGTTTGCAGCTTCCGTTCAGCTTTTTGAGCGTGCTTGCGCCCGCCGTGCCGTCCGCCGTCAGGCCGTTTCGGCTCTGGAATGCCGTCAGCGCGTTCTGCGTCTCCGCGCCGAATACGCCGTCCGCCACGCCGCTCAGATAATTCAGCTCGATCAGCCGCTCCTGCAAGGCGTAAACGTCGTTGCCTGTCATGCCGACCGTCAGCGTGCGCGTCTGATCCGGGTTCGCCGTCGCCACCGGGCTGGCCGCGTATTTCGCGCTGGCGGAATACAGCTTCGTCTGCGTCTGGCTGCCCGCCTGCCCGTCGCCGCTCAGGCCGTTCGCCCGCTGGAAGGCCTTGACCGCGCTGGTCGTCGTCGAGCCGTAAATGCCGTCCACGCCGCCCGCGTAATAGCCCAGCTCGGCCAGCCGCCCCTGCAGCTTGCGCACCTCGAGGCCGGACGCGCCCTCCTTGAGCAATGTGTAACCGCTGTCCACAGCGCTCGCGCTGACCGTCTTGGGCTGCGCCGACGCGGAATAGAGCTTGTCCTGCGTGGCGCGGCCGGCGATGCCGTCCGCCGTCAGGCCGTTTCGGCTCTGGAATTCCGTCACGGCGCTCTGCGTGCCGGTGGAGTATTTGCCGTCAATCGTGCCGGTATAATAGCCCAGCTCGGTCAGCCGCGCCTGCAAATCGCTCACGTCGCTGCCCGTCGAGCCGACGCGGAGCACGGGATAGCCCGCGTTGTAATCCTGCGTGGAGGTCTGCCAGCTCTGCGCGCCCGGCGCAACGGTCGCCGCCGTTTTGGGCGTCGTCGTCGGCAGGCTGCCGCCGGACCAATCCTCCCACGTGCTCTGGTCGCTGGATTGCCACGTGTCCGGCGTGGGGGTCGGTGTGTTCTGCGGCACAGGGGTCGGCGTATTCGTCGGCAGCGCCTGCACCGTGCCGAACGGAACCGTCCCGTCGCTGATTTGCAGCGGATCGAGCGTCGGGTCGGGCTGGATGAAGCAGCCCGTCAGGCCGCCCAGCATGCCCGCCAGCATCGCCGCCAGCGCCATTTTTTTGATGTTTCGCTTCACGCTTCCCCCTCCGTTCCGTCAAGAATCGCGTCCACCTCGTCCAGCGATGCGATTTCGTATGCAATCGGCAAGCCCCTGTCGTTTGCCGCGCCCTTCGGGTTGAACCAGCAGGCGTCAATCCCCGCGTTCTTCGCCGCCGCGATGTCGCTGGTCAGCGAATCGCCGAGCATCAGCGCGCGCCGCTTATCCGTCGCCTGCGCCAGTTCCATGCCCTTTTCCAGCATCAGCGGGTTCGGCTTGGCCGCGCCGACCTCCTCGCTGATGACCAGCCCGCTGATATACGGCCTCAGCTCGCTTTTGGCCATGCGCCCGCGCTGCACCTGCGCGATTCCGTTGGTCACAATCACAACCGGAATTTTCGCGCTCCAGCGCCTGACCGCCTCCACCGCGCCGTCGAGCGGCACGCTCTGCTGACCCAGCGCCTCAACGAAAGCGTCGCACATCCGCTGCGCGTCGCCGTCCCTGTGAATCGCCGCCAGAAACTGTTCAAACCGCCGCACACGCAGAACGCTCTGCTCGATTTTGCCCTGCTCAAGCAGCTTCCAAAGCGCCTCATTGATGGCGGAATAGGTCGCCAGCAGCTCCGGCGCAGACGAAAAGCCCATCGTTTCACAGGCGATGGCAAAGGCGTTTTCCTCCGCCTTGTTAAAATCAAAAAGCGTGTTATCCGCGTCGCACAGCAGCACGTCGTAGCGCATATTGTTACCTCTCTTACATTTTTTGGGCTTTGCCCCAAACCCCAGCAGGGGAATGATTCCCCTGCACCCCCGCTTCGCTTCGCGAAATCAAAGAAGATAGATTGATTGTATCACATTTATGGCATAAAGAAAAGCGGTGCAGGGTTCTTTCCTCCCCCGCGCCGCCGGAAATGATTTCAATTTCGAATTCTGTTTTCAATACCGGATGCGCTGTAAAGCACATTTGTAACGACAACCCGATCTTCTTCGATCACACTCATCATTCACGCTTCTCTCTATACTGCGCGAATACCTCTGCCGCGTCGTGAAGATTGCCCTTCTCTGCATCTGCAAGGCCGCGCGCCAGTTTCTCGTGAAGCTGCGCCTCCGTCATCTTATCCATGTTCATCGCGTTCGGCGCTTGCGGCAGCGTAACAGCGAACGGAATCCCGCCCGTAAGCGATATCTGATTCAAATACATATTGATCGCCGTTGACATCGGCACGCCCAGTTTGGAAAGCACTTCTTCCGCCCGCGCTTTCACCATCGGGTTCACCCGAACATTCAAAGTCGTCGCTTTTTCCATCTGTTTCTCGCCTCCTTACGCCATCATTGTAACGCAATTGTCTTTACAATTCAAGTTCTTTCTTTTTATTTATCCAAAGAAAGCGGTGCAGGGTTCTTTCCTCCCCCGCGCCGCCGGAAATGATTTCAATTTTGCTCAGTCGTCCCCCAGCAAATCGCTCCGACTGCCGGAGACCAGATCAATATTCTCGTAGCGTTCCTCGTCGTCGATCAGCTCGCTCAGCCCGTGTGCCACGCAGAGATCCGGCTCGTCGGCCAGCGTCGTGCGAATCTTGAGCTGGTCGCTGATAACCCCGTCCAGCCCGAAGAGCTGCGCGCCGCCACCGCTGAGGGTGATGCCCTCGTCAAAGATATCGCTGGCCAGTTCGGGCG
>ENA-UOOD01002165-UOOD01002165.1-human-gut-metagenome-genome-assembly--contig:-CS67-NODE-2165-length-18176-cov-5.787595_pt1 | contig 18176 bp, 16 predicted proteins | sample MGYA00242464_ERZ724011 | MGnify/ENA metagenome assembly ERZ724011 | reverse complement strand
GCTATAGAAGCCAATTGTGTTGTGGCAGCACTCGATTACAAACTCTCCCCCAAACATCCTTTCCCAGCCCCTTTGGAAGATTGCCAAAGAGCCATAAAATACCTTCGTAAGCATGCCGTAGAGTGGGGATGTGATACTACACAAATAGCGATAGGGGGTGATAGTGCTGGTGGCAACTTGGCTTTGGCAACGGCTTTGTCGGTACCAGGAATTGCCAAAGTGATACCCATTTATCCTGTTACAAAGCTTTTTACCGAGTACACCGATTCATGGACAACGTATGGGAAAGGTTATGGCAATGATGCCGAACTACTTGAAGCCTTCAATGAAGCCTATGGTGGGCAGCAAGTGCGACATCCACTGGCGTCCGTAGGATTGGCAAGTGACGAGATGTTGAGCCAATTGCCACCAGCTCTCTTTATTTCGGCAGGTCATGATATCTTGTTCGACCAAACTAAAGAACTGGTATGTCGACTGAAAAAACTTCATCGTCCTGTTATTTTTGAGGTATATCCCACTGCCACACACCTGTTTATTACCGTACCCGGACAACCTACAGCCTTTCACGAAGCCGTGAAAAGTGTCGCTTTGTTTCTGAATAGTGCTTATTGATGTCGCATAACGACCTGACGTGTGCTTGCTTGGAGGATTACTCTTCTTGTGCGGTTCGGTAATCTAACGGAAGAAAGGAGCGCCAGTTCTCGTTCGACATCATTTTCAAAGTTCCACAACTGTGATGCCTGCCCCACCAAACTGTACATGTTCGTCCCGATATTGCACCACGTTGGGGACGCTTGCGAGATAGTCACGAATGAGTTGGCGCAAGATACCGTTGCCTTTCCCATGCAGGATGCGCACCTGACTCACTCCCATTAAAATGGCATCATCAATGTAATACTGTACGGCATTCAACGCCTCGTCGCCTCTCATGCCTCGCACATCTAACTCTTGCTTAAATGCTTTTCGATGCGTGTCTATCGTGTCGCGTGTCGTTTTGCTTACCTTCACCGCCCCTAATCGTTCTTCACGAGAGGGCGCAGCCAATGTTTGTGTCGCATGTTCCAATCGGGTGCTCCGCACCTTGGTGCGCATATCGCCAAAGACTACAGTAGCCATTTTCCCCTCTACCTGCACTATTGTTCCCACCGTTGTCAGTCCAATCATTCGCACTTCATCGCCCACAGCAAAGGTGTCAGCACTTTTCTTAGTTGCAGCAACCTGTTTGTTGGCTTGCTCTTCCTTTTGCTTTTGTGCTTCACGATCATTTTTTCGTTTCTCTCTTCGCTCCTTGCGTTGTTTCATTTGTGCTACCTTTTTGGCAAAATCCTCATCGCTCATCACGCCACTTTTGGCATTTGTAGTCTCTTGTTGCAACCCCTTTTCAAAGGTTTTCAGTTCTTGGCGTATCTTTTTGGTAGCTTCTTTTTCTGCCTGCTGTTCCCTTATTTCCCGAATGGCATTCTCTATGCGCTTGTTACTCTCTTGCAACAAATCGTCCGCTTGCTGCTTGGCACGCTTGACAATCAACTTTCGTTCTTGTTCCAAGTCTTTGATGTCCTGTTCATATTGTGCCGTTTTTCTCTCTAATTCTTTCTCGAGTAGTCGAACTGTTTGGCGTTTATTCTCCCAATATCGCTTATCACGCACGATATCTTGCAAATATTTATCGCTTTGGATGTAATCTGTTCCAACGATTTCGGATGCCTGACGAATCACCTCTTCAGGTAAGCCAATCTTCCTACTTATCTCGATAGCAAAGCTACTTCCAGGCTGTCCAATCGCCAATTGGAACAAGGCTTGCATCTCGTGGCGGTCGTATAGCATCGCACCATTCACCACCATGGGGTGCGAGTCGGCAAAATGTTTCAGGTTTTGGTAGTGTGTGGTGATGATTGCCCACGCCTTTTTGTCGCAAAACTGTTGTAGCACTGCCTCGGCAATGGCACCTCCTATCTGCGGTTCGGTGCCCGTTCCGAACTCGTCAATCAGTAATAGCGTGCGGTCGTTTGCCGTTTTCATCATGTTTTTCATGTTCAGAAGATGACTCGAATAGGTACTCAAATCGTTCTCAATGCTTTGTTCATCGCCAATATCTATCATGATATGCTCAAACACCCCTGCCTTCGAACGTTCGCCAACGGGTATGCACAGTCCGCATTGTAGCATGTATTGCAGTAGACAGGCAGTTTTGAGACACACCGACTTACCACCAGCATTCGGTCCAGAGATGATGAGGATGCGTTTCTCGGCAGTCAGTGTAATGTCCAATGGCACCACTTTCTTGCCTTGTTTGGCTAACGACTGGCGCAACAAGGGATGCACCGCACCTATCCAGTCGATGAGTGGTTGTGCTTCAACTGTAGGGGCTATGGCTTTCGTTTGCTTTGCCAATTGTGCTTTAGCATAGATAAATTCGATGTTTCCTAACATGCGATATGCCTGCAACAGTTGCGGAATACGTGGTCTGATGCTTTGCGTCACGGCTGTCAAAATGCGTATTACCTCCTTGCGCTCTTCGGTTTCGAGTTCCCTGATGCGATTGTTAGCTTCTACCACCTCGGTAGGTTCGATAAATACGGTGCGTCCTGTTGCCGACTCATCGTGCACAATTCCTTTTATTTTGCGCTTCATGCCGGGAGCAATAGGTATGACTAACCTGCCGTCACGTAAGGTAGGAGCCACGTCTTGGTCGACAAGTCCGTCACTCTGTGCGGTGCGCAAGATGCTATTGAGTGTGCGCGAAACGCTTCCTTCGGCTCGCTTCAATTCCATACGGATTTGTGCCAAGGCAGGTGTGGCGTTGTCACGAATATGTCCTAATTTATCCAATATCTGGTCAATACGCTGTAGGATTTGTGGAAACAACGTCACCTTCTCCGTTAGCTTCGATAAAACAGGATAACGGTAAGTCATGGGTGCCGTGTCGTTGTCCTCACCATTTGGCGCCTCATCGGACAAGTTTTCTCCATCCTCGCCTTGTCTGAGCAAGTTCACCATGCGAAAGATGGTGTCTAAAGAGCGACGCAAGTCAAACAGTTCTTCTTCCTCCAAGTGTGTGTTCTCCAATCGTATGCGTGCCAAAGCCGCCCGCATATCGAAGAAATATTGTAGCGGAAACCGCTCCTCTTCTTCCATTACTCTTTGCAACTCGCAGATTTGTTGCAGCCATTGGCTAATTTCTTCTATGCGAGTGGAGTAAGTCATCTTATCAACCTGTTCTTGTCCCATGGTTGATAAACATGCGTTTTTGAGCATTGCCCTTATTTGGTCGAAGCTAATTTTGCTTTCAAAGTTGTGTGGATAAATCATGTTGCAAAGTTACACATTTTTCCTTGTTTCGCCATGTGAAAGTTGAAACAACAAGTTAAGGTTGTTCACGCAACGTAAAACGTGCATCAATATGTCCTCATTCGCGCATTTGGTGATCTGAAATTGAATCCATCAACAAGAAAAATTATCAAGAAAAAATGACTGATATATGCGGCATGTGATGCAAAAATAAACTGTCAAATTATTTAACAAAAGGCGCTTCATAACTCGCGTATTTTGAACCAACCGTTCCGTTGGTTGCAAATACGCGAGTTTTGAGAAAGTTTGATAACTGCTTTTAACACAATCTGTTATGCGAATTAAGCAAATGTAGCAACGATTTTTTCAATCAATTTGTGGTGAAAATGGGCAAAAAAGTGCTGTTGAAACAATGCTTTAGCGGTTCAATTGTATGTGAATAGTGTGCCAATTCGCATGTGATAGTGGCATTAACTCAATGCTCTAAGAAAAATAGAGGGCTATTTTAGCAAAATAATGTGATGTTTGATGCTTGTTTCCTCCTTTTCTTTTTCTATTTCATCATTTTTCAATGGCTGTTTTTTGGTTATTTATTTTTACAAAAAGAGGGTGGAGGTGTGGCTTGAATAGTGCGCCATACAGATTGATTTGCATAGTGGTTTGATGTTCGTTTTTCGGTTGGTGATTTATCACTTTCAGCTGTGTTGCTGCATCGTCACGCTCGGTTATAATATATGGGCATGCGCAATAAAACTTAAAAACGATGATTGCCTTGTTAGATTTTTTTGTAAGTTTGCAAGGAGTTAGAGAGGAATTGAACGAGGTGACGAGTACATAAGTTGACGAGTTCACAAGTTAATAAGTTCACAAGTTGACGAGTAGAACAATTTATAATTTGAGAAAATGTTATTGAATATTATTTGGATGATAGCAGGCATCGCCTTGGTGTTGTGGGGAGCCGACAGGCTTACCGATGGAGCAGTGGCGATAGCTGAGCGTATGCATATATCACAAATGGTGATAGGACTCACGATTGTGGCAATGGGAACATCGATGCCCGAGTTTTTTGTGAGTTTCATGTCGGCTTTGAAAGATACGCCTGACATGGCAGTGGGTAATGTTGTTGGTTCTAACATCTTCAATACCTTATTGATTGTGGGCTGTGCAGCCTTGGTGACACCCATAATGATACTGCCTGCAACGGTGAAGAAAGATATTCCTTTTGCCATGGTGGCTTCGGTGGCTTTATTGCTCATGTGCTTAGATGGAAACATCTCTCGCATAGATGCGGTGGTGCTGTTAGTGTTGTTTGCAGTCTTCATGTACATCACCTTGAAGGGAGCTAAAGAAAATGAGCAATCCATGCAACAGACGTCTGCCAAAGGTGGCAAGCCTTTCATGTCGGTAGTGTGGATTGTTGTGGGGTTGGTGTGCTTGGTGTTTGGTAGTAACTTGTTCGTAGATGCGGCTACCGTTATTGCTCGTCAGTTAGGAGTAAGCGATGCGGTCATTGGTTTGACGATTATTGCAGGAGGCACATCGTTTCCTGAATTGGCAACGAGTGTGGTGTCGGCACGCAAGGGACAGAGTGGCATTGCCATAGGTAATGTGTTAGGCTCGAATGTATTTAACATCCTCTTGATTCTCGGTATTACGGGTGTGATGAGTCCCATGACGCTTCAAGGCATTACTACCGTGGATTTGACGATGTTAGTGGTATCAATGGTGATGCTGTGGTTGTTCTCATTTACCAAATATACGCTTGCACGATGGGAAGGTGCGCTGCTCACAATCGTGTTTATAGGGTATATGAGTTATTTGGTGATGGGAGTGCTGTAGCAAATGGCACCATTGTTCATCGATAGACAAGAAGACAATAAAATATAAAATAAGGTAAGAATGAAGTAGCAGGACTTGCATTCTTACCTTATGTTTTTGTTAGATTTGCCTGTCGACGATAGAACTCTGTCAGTGATGATTTGTCAAGTCAAAGTTCCATTCGTGCAGGTTTGTGATTTACTTTTCTTCCTCGTCAGACTCTTTACGAGCGAGCAACTCCTCGAAATTTGTCAGCTCATTTTGTACAAGGATGTCGTACCACTGCAATAGCTTTTTGATGTCGCTATCGTGCACACGGTCCTCATCGAACGAAGGCAATACCTTTGCAAAGTATTCACGTAGTTCTTTGCCCTTGGCTTTTTTATAATTAAACGATACAGGTTTAGCGTTTTCTATTTCGCCCACACTCTTGAGAACCTTCCATAACTCCACGTCGTCAGCATCGGTGTACATGGCAATGTCTGACAAGCTGGTTACGCGGTCTGATGCGAAAGCGGGTATTCTGCGACGTTTGTCATCAAGAGATTCAACGATTAAGTTTGTTTTCCCTCGTGAAACCATTTTATAAAGTCCTGGTTTTCCTGCGATAGAAAGGATAGTTTCCATTGTTGTTTAACGTTTTTGTTTTATATGTGATAATCTATTTTTTTGAATATGCAATCTATTTGTTGGTCGAGATTGGTATCATCGTCATTGTTAATCGTAAAGGTGCTACGCTTCACAAGTTCCTCTTGAGGCCATTGTTTATTAATCCAGTCCATCGCTTGCGCTTCGGTGAGCTGGTCACGTTGCATGACACGTTGCACACGTGTCTGCAAGGGAGCGATGATGCTGATGATGATGTCTGGATAAATCAATTGGTCGAAGTGTGCTTCAAAGAGGATAGCGCTCTCAATCCAGTTGTAGGGAGAGTGCAGAAAGTCGGTTGCCACGGCAGGATGTACGAGCTGCTGAATGGCTTGTTGATGCTCTTTCGATGTCAACAAGAATTTTGTCACGACAGATTTCTGAAGTTGGTTACCTTGGTAAACATCAGCACCAATGAGCTTTTTAAGTCCTTCTTGTAAGACTGCATCTTGTTGCATGAGACGCTTGGCAGCAGCATCACAGTCATAGACTGTTATTCCTCGTTTGGCTAAAAGTTGTGCGACGTAGCTTTTACCCGAGCCAATGCCTCCTGTTATCGCAATAACCTTCTTCTTTTTTCCCATGACTAATCAAGCAAGTTGTTTTTATTGCTGTTCAATGAGGTAATCTACTTCTTTTATTTCCAATCGGGCTTGTCTGACTTCTGTAGGGTAAGTGCGCAAGTGCAGTGTACCTTTCTCCGAGGAGTGTTGGCTTAACTCATGATAATCTACCACCACTTGGAACTGGTCTTCGTGAAGATTTCTAAAGGCGTGGGAACCTATATTGAAGAGTACTCTCACCTTAGAAGGAAAGGTTCTTAGTCTCTTTCCATGCGGCATATTGATAGCCACAATAGGAACCTCCATGCTCTCTTCGGTCAAGATATCTGGAAACAGACCTATTTTCACCTTGGCGGGAACCGTTTTAACGCCAATCATTTTGCTGAGATTTACCTCTTCGATAACCGTATCAGCGAAGTTTGTAAAGTGCAACTTCTCTGTTTCGATGTATCTAATGCTGTCCAAAAGATTCTTTTGAGCATAGACGGTCACCTTTTCGGGCCAAAACTTTATCCGAGCGAGATAGTAGTTCTTGGCGGGTAAAATCTTCCCGTCCATTCGTACTGGCACTTGTTTAGAGCATCCAAAATTGAAATAAAACTTCAGCTGTTCGGGTTTTAGGTTTACAATCTTTGATGAATTGGAAAGTCGCTGATAGAGGATGTTCTGCACATCTGTCATAGGAACCACTCCTTGCCCTGTCTTGTTGTTGGCATAGGTAATGAAGTTCAAGTTGATAGTTCTAAATCTGTTGCTATTCAGATAGCCTATGAAAGCAAATCCTTTATCGCGCACAGTCATCACGACCGTATCGTTCATCTCGGTTGTAATAATGGTATTCTTCGGCACATTGACTAACCGGATAGGCACACTAATCTCTTTTTCGTATGTCTCATCAAGTGTCATGGATAACCAAAACGCTCCACTGAGCAATAAGAAAAATAAAAATATCAGAAATTCCTTGTTGACTATACTGAACAGGAAATTTCTGATAAGTGAGCTTATACGTTTAATTTCCGAATACATCCGACTTTTTAAGCGTTCGTAGTGGTTTGAGAAGCAGTATCAGCATACAGGAAATTTTTGTCTACCTGAATGACAACACCGCGTGCTATCTCGACATCAACCTTGTTGGTTGTAAGGTCAATGCGCTTAACAGTTCCATAAATGCCGCCACTCACAATGACTTTAGAGCCTTCTTGGAGCGCATTTTGAAACTTCTTAATTTCTTTTTGTTTTTTCTGTTGTGGACGTATCATGAATACCCACATGATGGCTAACATGGCAACCATAAAAATAAGCATGCCTGATCCGCCTACACCTCCACCTGCTGCTTGTGCAGCTAATACTAATGTTGTCATATCTGAATAAATAATTTAATGTAATCTATTAAAGTTCGTCATTTGTTTGATTGGACTCAGAGTTTCTTTGAACTCTGTTAGTAGAACGTCGCTGTTTGGGTTCTGGTAAGGCCTTGAGCAGTTTACCCGTGTCTACTAAATAGCGAGCAATAGCGTCTAACATTCCATTGATGTAGCCACCGCTCTTCGGAGTGCTGTACAATTTTGCCAAATTTACATATTCATTGATGGTCACAGAAATGGGAATGTTTGGGAATGTAAGCATTTCGGCAATGGCGATTTGCATGATAACCACATCCATGTATGCTAATCGGGAGAAGTCCCAATTGTGACTCGTTTCGCTCATGTATCGCTGGTAAGTGTCTGCATTAAGGATGGTGGCACGGAATAGCTTACGTGCAAATTCGCGATCTTCTTCATCTCTGTATTCGGGTAGCAGTTCTTGTTCACTCTTATTCGCAGCATCAAATCTTTTAATCGTTTTAAGAACAAACGTATCTACCACCTCTTTATCATCATTCCAGTACAGACTTTTCTCTTCAAGGAGTACATCAATGTCGCTATTCTCTTGAATAAGTTGCTTGTAGAGCTTGCGCCAAACCTCTCGATCTGCTTCATATGAATCGTCAGAACTCTCCATATATTCTTGATAGATGAACGAGCTTTCTATCTGTGAACACATCTTTCGAATAAATTCGATATCGTTGTCCCAGCTTAATTTTTGCTCCTCAAGAAAGGTATTCAGCATTTTGTTTTCTTCAAGCTGAACAGCAAATTTGTTAAAAGCAAACTTTTGTGAAGGAGCTTCTAACCCTTCGCGATTTGCTTTTTGTGTGGCAATTTCAACTCTGTGACGCTCTTCATGCGTTATTGCTACTATCAATTCCAAGAGATAGTTATAAAGATCGTATGCCTTCGACAAGCAGAAAAGGAGTTCCTTTTCGGCACTGTCTATATTCTTGTTCCCGTTTTGATAGTATGCGTAGGTTAACTGGACTATCTTTATCCTTATTAGTTCGCGATTAATCATCCTCTAATTAAATTTGTGTTTCAATCGTTATTTCGATTTATTCTTGTTGCAAATGTAGAAATTTTATCCATTATATGCAAGTAAACCAAGCGTATTATGCCGTTTTTTTATAGAAACTTTGCATATTCCAAATAATTCATGTAACTTTGCACCGCTTTTTTGAGCACATCAGTGACGCCAAGAAGGTTTTGAAGATTTACAAGTTGTTGTCTTTTACAAACCCATTGACAAGTCTTGGCAAGTAGATTTTCTACTTCTCTGTGTGATGGCGAATTAAGGCAATATAAAAATTTATCAACTTAATTTAGAGTAACACATTATGAAAGAGATTAATGTTTCAGGTCAGAAGCGTGAGGACCTTGGAAAGAAAGCTTCAAAACATTTGAGAAAAGAAGGCTTAGTACCTTGCAATCTTTATGGTGAACAGAAAGAGGATGGTAAGCCAGTAGCATTGGCATTTGCTGCTCCTATGTCTGAACTTCGCAAGATCGTTTACACTCCACACATTTATGTTATCAATCTGAACATTGATGGCGAGCATCATACCGCTATCCTGAAAGAACTTCAGTTCCATCCTGTTACAGACGCTTTGCTACACGTTGACTTCTATGCAGTGAACGATCAGAAGCCTATTACCATTGGTATTCCTGTTAAATTAGTCGGGTTGGCACAAGGTGTACGTGATGGTGGACGTATGAACTTGTCTGTTCGTAAAATCAACGTTACTGCTCCTTATCAACAAATTCCAGAACATCTCGACATTGATGTTACCAAGTTGAGAATCGGTAAGAGTATTAAAGTTGGTCAATTGAGTTTTGACGGATTGACGATGGCTACTTCTAAGGATGTCGTTGTATGTTCAATTAAGATGACACGTTCGGCTACTGTTTCAAGTGATACTTCTGACGAAGCAGAGGAAGAGGGTGGAGAAGAGTCTGCAGCTGAAGGAGAAGAAAAGGCAGAGGCTTAGTATTGATGCCAATTGATATAATGAATTAGATTCAATGAATAAATACTTGATTTGTGGACTGGGTAATCCTGGCAGTGAATATGCCGATACCAGACACAATACAGGATTCATAGTATTGGACGCTTTAGCTAAAGCGTCCAATATTGTTTTTGAGGATAAGCGTTATGGCTATGTCGCAGAGACCTCGATAAAAGGACGAAAAGTCATTTTATTGAAGCCGACTACCTTTATGAATCTCAGTGGGAATGCCGTTCGTTATTGGTTAAACAAGGAAAATATAGAGCAACATAATCTCCTTGTTATCTCTGATGATATCTCGATTCCATTAGGTGAATTTAGGTTAAAAGCAAGTGGTAGTAACGGTGGTCATAACGGATTAGGGCACATTCAACAGCTCATTGGTCAAAATTATCCACGACTTCGTATGGGAATAGGGAGTGACTTTCAGCGTGGAGGACAAGTTGATTGGGTGTTAGGACGCTTTTCAAGTGATGAAGAGAAGATACTCCAACCAACCATTGATATTGCACTTGAACTGATAAAAAGTTTTGTTTTGGCAGGTATCAACATCACCATGAACCAATTTAACCAGTTGGGAAAGCATGCATCGTCCTCGAAATCTCCCATTGATAAAACGGATTAACGACATTTCAAATGACAGAAAATGCAGCTAAGGCATCGACTTTGCGAGTAAAGGATACTGGTTCGGCACGCATTGATAAATGGTTATGGGCGGCACGGATATTCAAATCACGCTCTATTGCTGTTGATGCGTGTAAGAATAATCGCGTTACGATAAATGGTGTGAATGTGAAACCCAGTCATATCATCAAGCCCGGTGTGCAAATTGATGTGAGAAAACCACCCGTTATCTATTCTTTCAAGGTGCTTAAGACCATTGAACAACGTGTGGGGGCTAAATTCATTCCCGAGATTTATGAGAATGTTACCGATCCAAAACAATATGAGTTGTTGGAAATGAGTCGTATTAGCGGTTTTGTAAATCGTGCTCGAGGCACAGGAAGACCCACGAAAAAGGATCGTCGTAAGATGGATGAATTCATCGAACCTGCTCTCTTTGGATTTGGAGATATCGATGATTGGGATCATGAAGATGATGATGAATAACCTGTTGCTTTTTTCTTTTAATGAATAAAAATATGAAATCTACCTCGTCCTTAAATGCTCTACATGCTCGACCTCATCGAGTTGCAATTTTTGTTTCCGGTAATGGCACCAATTGTGAGAATATTATTCGATACTTCGCTCAATCGACGACCATTCAAATTTCGCTGGTTTTGAGTAACAAAAGCGATGCTTATGCCTTGACGCGAGCCAAACGTTTAGGCGTTCCTACTATCATTGTGCCCAAAAAAGACTTCAATGATGCTTCCATATTATTACCTATTCTTCAAAGTAATGATATTGATTTTATCGTGTTGGCAGGATTCTTATTGATGATTCCCAATTTTCTTATAGCCGCTTTCCCCAAGCGTATGATCAATATTCATCCAGCTCTTTTGCCTAAATTCGGTGGGAAAGGAATGTATGGACACCATGTTCACGAAGCCGTAAAGGCTGCAGGAGAAACAGAAACAGGCTTTACGGTGCACTGGGTGAGCGATGTTTGTGATGGTGGAGAAATCATTGCGCAGTATCGAACGCCATTAGATTCAACGGATACTGTTGAAGATATTGCCGAGAAAGAGCATCAGTTGGAAATGAAACACTTCCCATCGGTGATAGAAAAGGTGATTACTGAAGCCTTTTAACGCTTTGGTATTTCACATCTTGTTAATATCTTCCTACATTCCAGTGTCCTCTCCTTTGGTCCGTACAACTTTCTCTTCCATGCTGTAGTCCGCCATGTCGGGGCTGGTTTCGATTCATTTCTTGGTGTGCTTGTTTGCCTCCAAACAAGTTCAGACGGTAGATGACGTGCAACATGGCATAACTGTTAATACTGTTGTATTCCGTATCACTGCGACGAATGGCATCAACGGAGCGTGTAAAGTTGCTCTGATTATTCAGCATATCATAGAATTGGAGGGATAAAATCAGGTTGCGTTTCTTCAAGAAACTATGTGATATTTGGGCATTCCATACGAGTTCGTTTGTATTAAGCGACTGGTCGTTATATCCTCTTCTACTATTTTGATGAATATCTGTTGACAAGTTGGTTCCCCAAGGAGTGGTTATGTTCACATTGAGTCCGTACGAATATCTCCACGTATCTAAGTTGTTCCTACTTTGAAGTTGATTCCTTGTATGGTCATAGTTAACCATTCCATCGAGTTCTACTTCTAACCAGTCATTGCGAAAGCTCATAGCGAGTCTTTCTGTCAAGCCCAATGTGCGCGTCGTGTTTTTCTCAGAATCGGCTTTGTTGTTCAAGCTAAGGTAGCCCACTCGGTTGTTATATCTTACTTGTGTCCATGTGTTGATGTTCCAGATACCTGTGGTGTCTATGGAACGATTGTACATCAATCCTCCATTGATGTTCCAATTTCCATTGATATTCTCAGGTCTTACGGTTCGTCCGCCTGTGGTTTCGTCATACGTCACTTTGCTACTGATGCTATTGCTCGTGGTTTGATAGTGCAAAAAGGTCATGACACTTTGTTGATACTTTTTGATATAATTGTTGTAGGTTGCTCGAAGGTTATTGGTAAAAGACGGTTTCAGTCCTGGATTTCCTTTCGTAATGTTCAACGGATCACTATCATCCGTAATGTCCAACATGTCAGTCATAGCTGGTTGTGACGTATAACCTCGATAATCTACCTTTAAGTTATTCACCTTGGAGAATCGGTATCTAAATCCCAAGGTTGGTGTTAAATTGTTGACAGTACGTGTGGTATCGGCGTTGATGCTTTGATAATGTTGTATGAAATGTGATTTTTGGGGCTGTAACATCATACCTACATTGAAGTGATATTTTTCCCGAATCATTCTGAACATCAACTCTAAATCATGGGTGTAGTTTTGATATTCAGAAAATCTGCTTAGCTCTCTATTCTCGTAGGTTTCGTATGGCTTTTCAAGTCTTCTTAAGTAGCTGTCCCAGTTGCGATACGTGGGTGTGATGTCTTGAAAGAACGACTCGCCTAAGTTACTGAAGTCATACGTCGATCGGTCGCTTTTGTAATAGCTATAGTTGAATTTATAACTCAATTGTAAGAACGTTGCCTTCCATAGAGGTTCACTGTAAGTTGCTTGTAAACTGTAATTCCAATTCTTGGTAGGTGTGAGATTGTACCGATTGGTTTGATAAGTGGAATCGTTTCCCAGTGCATCTTTTATTTTATAAAGGTGTACATTGTTCGTCGACAAGTTCGTATTGTCATTTTCTGTGTAATAGGCATCGGCGCGAAGGGTTGCATTTCTGCCTTTCTGATCAAACTTCCGATTGATTTGCAAGGCGCCTCCTAACTGTTTGTTCTTTCCATAATTCACAGCTTGAAGGCGACGCTTGTTGACGACTAAGTTTTTCTCAGCCAACTCGTCCAATGATTCCAGCGCAAGTGGGTCGGTTACATACAAGTACGGATCGTCTTGAAACGATGCCGAATTTCTCCAACTTCTACCATCGTTCTCCGTGTAACTCAGTCTTGGTCTAAACATGATGTTAGTCATGGTGTCAGGCATCCACTCTAACCTCATATTTGCGTTCCAGCTATTTCCGCGGTTATAGCTCTGGTTGATGTTATTGGAGAAAGCTCCTGTTTTACTAACAAAGTTCTCTATTGATGTGCGGGTGGCAACGTCATCGTCTGAATGATTCCAACGAATGCTTCCATTTAATTTCAATTTGTCTTTTTCTTCATAATTGATATTGAAGCCTGTCATTTTCCGCGCATTAAGCCCATTCCTGTTTCTTCCAAATCCTCCACCACGACCACCAAAGCCCATATCGTTTGAATTGTTTGCATTACCAAATCCCATGATGCGCAGATTGTCTTTGAAATAAGCAGCCATGAGACGTTCCGCATAGCGATTTTTTGTGCCTAATGCCAAATCTACATTACTTATCCAACCTTTGTTAGCTCCCTTTTTCAATCCAAAATCGAGTACTGTTTGTTCGTTACCGTCATCAATTCCTGTCACTTTAGACAAATCACTCTTTTCGTCGAAAGTCCTTATTTGTTCTATGACGCTGGTAGGAAGATTCTTCATTGCCGTTTTTGTATCGCCCGTCATGAATTCTTTTCCGTCGACTAAAATCTTTTTTACCTCTTTTCCGTTGATCGTAATCTTCCCATCATCATCCACTTGTGCACCGGGAATGCGTTTTACTAATTCTTCTGCAACCGCTCCGTCGGGTGTTCGGTAAGCAGACGCATTATAGATAAATGTGTCCTCTTTCACCACAACTTTCATGGCTTGCCCTGTAATTGTGGCTCCTTTTAACAAGACTGCATCTGTTTGCATGTTGATGATTCCTAAGTCAAGGTTCTTGTCTTGCGACAAATGGAAATTCTTAAAGAGGACTTTGTGACCGATACTCGATATCTTCAGGATATATTTACCGTTTTTGGGTACGGTTAATATAAATTTCCCTTGCTCGTTTGACAGTGTTCCGAGAACAAAAGTACTATCCAATTTTAATAATTGAATAGTCGTTTGTGTCATCGGAATTCCTGTGTCTTTATCCTTGAGAGTTCCTGTAACCTTTCGTTCTTGACCTATTGCAGCAATGGAAGTAATGAATAATATCAATAGTAAAAATTGCGTTCGCTTCATCAGTTTAACTTCAAAAAAAATAATTTATGCGTTATGTTCTTTTGATGTTTTTCTCTTCGAAAGGTTTAATCTTGTTTCAAAAAACTATTCTTGGGCTGACTGACGATAAACAATCTTAACCCAAGTGCAATTGAAATATAAAAATGTTTGATTATTTTGATTTTTTTTGTGTCCCTTAGAAAATATATTTATATTTGCAAAGTTAACAAAACTATTTACTAACAAAACAAATTGCCATGAAGGTTCATGAATATCAGGCGAAAGCCTTGTTTGCACAGTACCATTTGCCAGTAGACAAGAGCGTATTGTGTCGGACGGTCGATGAGGCCGTATCAGCTTACCAATCCTTAGGATCAGAGCGTGCAGTTGTAAAGGCACAAGTGCATACAGGTGGTCGTGGAAAGGCTGGCGGCGTGAAGGTTGCTAACGGAGAAGAACAACTTAGAGAATATGCTTCTCAAATTTTAGGCATGGATATCAAAGGCTTTACCGTCGATCGTATCTTGGTAGGCGAGGCTATTGATATTGCGTCAGAGTATTATGTAAGTATTGTCATCGACCGAAAAGTAAAGTCTGCCATTCTGATGTTAAGTCGTGAAGGTGGTATGGACATCGAGTCGGTTGCTAAAAATACACCCGAAAAAATCCATAAGATACCCATTGACCCGCTCATTGGCATGCCTGATTACTTGGCAAGAGAAGCTGCTTTCTGTCTTTTCGATGACAAAGCGTTGGTGAAGCAGGCCGTTCCAGTTTTCCAAAATCTGTACCGTCTCTTCAAAGAGAAAGATGCTTCGTTGGCAGAAATCAATCCATTAGTAGTGACCAAGAGTGGAGAGGTGAAAGCGATTGATGCCAAGATGACTTTCGACAACAATGCTTTGTATCGTCATCCTGATGTTTTCGAACTCTTTGAGCCTACAGCAGAAGAGCGCAAAGAGCAGGATGCCAAAGACAAAGGATTTAGTTATGTCAACCTTGGTGGTGAGATTGGATGCATGGTCAACGGTGCCGGACTGGCAATGGCAACCATGGATATGATTAAGCTGTATGGCGGTAATCCTGCCAACTTCTTGGATATTGGCGGTAGTTCTAATCCTACGAAGATTGTCGAGGCGATGAAACTCTTGCTCAGTGACAGTCATGTACGGGTGGTTCTCATCAATATCTTTGGTGGTATTACGCGTTGCGACGACGTAGCAAAGGGATTAATCGAAGCGTTTAAGATGCTCGACACCGACATGCCAATCGTCATCCGACTCACTGGTACCAATGAAGCGGAGGGTCGCGAGCTGTTGAAAGGAACCAAGTTCCATGTGGCTAAGACCATGAGCGAGGCTGGTAAAAAAGCCGTAGAGTTGGCTCAACAGTGCATGAACAAATAAGATATCTAACCATGTTAAATCTATAAAGCGATGAGTATATTAATTAATCACGATACAAAGTTAATTGTCCAAGGAATTACGGGACGCGATGGCAGTTTCCATGCCACGAAAATGAAGGAGTACGGAACCAATGTGGTAGGTGGAACTTCGCCTGGTAAGGCTGGACAAGAGGTTGCAGGGATTCCTGTTTTTAATACGGTAAAAGATGCAGTGAAAGCTACGGGTGCCAACACTTCGGTGATTTTTGTGCCAGCAGCTTTTGCCAAAGATGCCATGCTCGAGGCTGCCGATGCCGGCATTCAGTTGATTATTTGTATTACAGAGGGCGTACCAACGTTGGATGTTGTTGAGGCTTATCGTTACATCTCCGACAAAGGAGCCAAGTTGATAGGGCCTAACTGCCCGGGATTGATTTCTCCTGAAGAAAGTATGGTGGGCATTATGCCAACCAATATCTTTAAGAAGGGACACACTGGCGTGATTAGTAGAAGTGGAACATTGACCTATCAGGTGGTTGCTGACCTCACTGCTGCTGGCTTTGGACAGTCTACCGCAGTGGGTGTAGGTGGTGATCCCATCGTGGGTTTGTATTTCCAAGACTTGTTGGAGATGTTCCAAAACGACCCAGAGACAGACAGTATCGCCCTTATTGGTGAGATTGGTGGCGACGCAGAAGAGCGTGCAGCCGACTATATCAAACAGCATGTGACCAAACCCGTGGTGGCTTTCATCTCTGGACGCGAAGCTCCGAAGGGCAAACAAATGGGACATGCGGGTGCCATTATTTCCAGTGGTTCGGGAACGGCTGCTGAAAAGATTGCTGCCTTTGAAGCCGCAGGCGTGCCAGTGGCTCGTGAAACCTGTGAAATCCCAGCCTTATTGAAAGAGCGCATGTAACAGCTGTCAATATCAGAGAGCGAGTTTGATAAGATGATGTGTCACACTTGTCTTTCCTGCTTATTCCTGATATTGAAATTCAAGCATCAAGATAAGCCCCTTATAGCATGTAGATATCACTTTTATTTACATACTATAAGGGGCTTTATGCAATGGGTCAATAGGGATAGGAGTTTGGGAGAGTTTCTCTCCTAACATGCTTGACAGTTTTTGCTGTTTGTTCTATGTTACCTGTCAATAAATGATTAACTTTGCTATCGAAATTTATATTCTCAAAATCATCATCATTATATTATCATCAATCTAACTATTTTATCGATATGAAATCTCGGTTCCTGTTTATTTGTAGCATGCTTGTGATATTCACGCTTCATTTATATGCTCAAAATTCATTACTCCTTAAAGGAGACTTCATGTACACTGATGTCACAGTATCACATAATGGGAACTCTCGGAGTGTTTCAGCCTTAATAGATACAGGTTCTTCTGTCTGTCTTATAGATTCTACTTATGCAGTTGATTCCTGCAACGTCATAGTAACAGGGAGTAATGCTACTATCGGGAACACTGCAGGCAAGCGCATCAAATCTTTCGATTTTAATATAGACTCTGTTTCTATTGCTGGTATTTCATATCCTAAGGTGCGATGTTTTGTAGTTGATTTAGCAGGTAAATTTCTACATTATGCGCCCAAATTTATCTTGGGAGGAGATTTCTTAAAGAAGGAAATTTGGTGTTTCGATCTAAATACTCGTATCATGAAGCGTAGCGATGTCCCTAAAAAAGGAAGTTCAATACGTATTAAATGGAAAAATCATGACGACTATAGAGATGTCGGTTTGAATTCTATATACTTTAAGGGTAAGATTGAAGGGAAGAAGACCCGTATCTTTTTTGATACAGGCAGTAGGCGCAATAACCTTCCCAAAACTTTTGGAATAAAAGCTACAAGAGAAATAGAAGGGGAGAAAGCAGATATTGCCAATAAACTAATAATGATGAAGGGTGGGCTATGTGAAGGAGTAAGTATGGAATTATCTCAAAATAGATACTTACTTGATTTTACTTTGACTAATGATCAAGAACCTCGTGTGAATGCGTCTTTCTTATTTGGAAAATCTTTCATTTTAGACTATTCACATAAAACGCTTCACATATTAAGATGATATACTCATCTTTCCTCATCATATGATAGAAGTGGTACACGGTTCTTCCCTTTAAGAAAGGTTATTGATTGTAAAAAGGATCTTTTCCTTTTGTTTCAACAATCAATCTAACTCGAAAGACGAATCGTGTGGTTTGAGTTCATTATTTATCTTATTTGCTACATTGAGTATAACAACAATTACGGTTCAATTGAAGAGCCTTGTCTTTTTTCCCTTGACATATTTTGGTAAAGGAAATCATTGTTTTTGTCTTGTTATTTTACCAAAAAACGACCATCTAAAATCTTCAAAATAGAAAAAATCAATA
>ENA-UOOD01002162-UOOD01002162.1-human-gut-metagenome-genome-assembly--contig:-CS67-NODE-2162-length-18195-cov-4.715215_pt1 | contig 18195 bp, 20 predicted proteins | sample MGYA00242464_ERZ724011 | MGnify/ENA metagenome assembly ERZ724011 | reverse complement strand
CGGCAAAGCCGATGAAGCCCGTGTTGGTGAGCACGCCCATGAAGAGGTAGAGCGACCGCTCATCGCGCGACACCCGCAGCGCGAGGCACGCCAGCGCAGCCGCGGCAAGCATCACGAAGAAGAGCGCCGTGCCGAGGACGAACGACCACGTGATCTGCTCGGCGCCCGCGGAGCTGTCGACCTCGCCCACCGATGCCAGAATCGTGCACGGCAGGGTCACGTTGAAGATGAGCGCGGAGAGCTTGGGCCGCACTTCCGAGGTGAGGAAGCCCGCTCGTGTGGCAACGTAGCCGATGAGCGTCACGAGCACAAGCGAACCCATGCTCCCGATGACGGTGAGGATGTTCATGCGCGGATGGCCTACTTTGCGTTGGGATTCGTGGTACCCGCGAGGGGCTTTTCGCCAGGACGGGCCGCCGGGCCGACGAGCTCATGCGCCACGTAAGGCTCCTCGAGGTAGGCGACCTTCTCGGGCGTGAGCACCACGTCGAGCGCGGCCACCGCGTCATCCACGCGCGCCGGCGACGAGCAGCCCACGATGGGTGCCTCCACGCCACGCGCCCAGTGCCAGGCGAGCGCGATGCGCGACATGGGCACGCCGCGCTTCTCGGCCAGCTCGGCCACGCGTGCGACGATGGGCATGTCACGCTCGCGGTCGGCATCGTACTTGTTACGCATCGTGGCGTCAGTCGTCGATCGCTTGGATGCTGAGTCCCAGGCGGGGCGGCACAGGTGCCCCGAGGCCAGCGGGCTGTACGGCGTGAGCGCCATGCCAAACTGGCGGCACACGGGGATCATCTCCCGTTCGTCCTCGCGATAGAGCAGGTTGTAGTGGCACTGCATAGACGAGAAGGGCGTCCACCCGTTCTTCTCGGCCGCGAGCTGCATGTTGTGGAGCTGGTAGGCGTACATCGCGCTCGCGCCGAGGGCGCGCACCTTGCCCACGCGCACGAGGGCGTCGAGGGCCTCCATGGTCTCCTCGACGGGCGTGTTGTAATCGAAGCGATGGATGATGTAGAGGTCCAGGTAGTCCGTGCCCAGGCGCCGGAGCGTGCCGTCGATCTCGCGGTTGATCGCCTCACGCGAGAGCCCGCCCTCGTTGAAGAAGACCTTGCTGGCGAGGACCACCTGATCGCGCGGCACACCCAGCTCGCGCAGGGCGTCACCGATATACTCCTCGCTCGTGCCGTGCGCGTAGCAGTTGGCCGTATCGATGAAGTTCACGCCCAGCTCGAGTGCACGGGCAATCACCGCGCGCGTCTCGTCCGGGCCGATCGTCCACTGGTGGAAGTCTGCCGAGGGCGCGCCGAAGCTCATGCCGCCGAGGCATAGGCGCGGAATCTTGATGCCGGAGTGTCCAAGCGTCGTATAGGTCATGTCTGCCATCTCATGCCCCTCTCACTTGCGTCACGTCGTGCCTACGCCGGGTACTGCTCGTCCGTAACGGGCTCGAGCCACTCGTTGCTGCAGTTCTCGCCCGGCGCCTCGAAGGCGATGTGGGAGAACCAGCTGTCACGCGCAGCGCCGTGCCAGTGCTTCACGCCCTCGGGAATCACCACGACGGTGCCCGGTGTGAGCTCCTGCGGGTCCTTGCCCCACTCCTGATACCAGCCGCGACCGTCGGTGCAGACGAGGATCTGCCCGCCGCCCTTGTCGGCGTGGTGAACATGCCAGTTGTTGCGACAGCCCGGCTCAAAGGTGACATTGGCAAGGCCGACGCCGCACTCCGCGGCGCTGGTCAGCGGATTGAGGTACGAGTTTCCGATGAAGTACTGGGCGTAGCCGTCATTGGGGTTGCCCAGGCCGAACATAGGGGTGAAGGCGTTCTTCTCGCTCATGGTTCTTCTCCTTTGCTCGATGATACGAAGGGACAGTCCCTTCGTATCATTTGGCGGCGTTGTCGATGCAGGTGAGGGCGTTCAGGCTGCGCGGGTAGCCGATGTAGGGCAGGATCTGCATGACCACGCGGTAGAGGAAGTCCTTTGTGCGCCCAAGGTTGAGGTTGGCCCCGGCGTGTGCGGTGGCCTGCGGCTCGCAGCCGCCCTGCGCCACGAGGTAGCAAAAGGTGACCATCTCGCGGTCCTGGTCCGAGAGGCCGCCGCGCGTGTAGTAGTCGCCAAAGCAGTTCTCCGCAAGCCACAGGTTCACGTTGGCGCGCTCGGGGGCGCTGGTCTTCCAGCTCTCGCGCATGTGCTCGCCAAAGTAGTCAATCTGCTTCTGGTTGCCGGCGGCGCCGCGCGTCTCAATCGTCGTGGTGGCCTGCGCAGGCAGAGGGAGCTCCACGCCCTTCTCGGCAAACACCTCGTTCATGGCCGAGAAGAACGGGCGGGTCCGGCCGATGCCCAGATACGCTGTACCCTGGTAGACGACCTCGCGCGCCTCGACGGGAGTCACGGCCTTGGTGTCGAGTGCCTCGGCCAGCGTGACGCGGAACTGCTCTGCGCCCTGGCAGCCGAGAAGCGCCGCCAGAATCGCGAGGTAGCGCTCGCGTGCCGGGAGCTCGGCCGTAGGCTCGCCGGGAACCTCCTCGCCCGCAAAGTACGCGAAGCGCTCCGCGAACTCCGGGTCGGTCGCCTCAAACTCGGTCATGCCTGCAGATAGTGACATCGTTTCTCCTCTCTCAACCAGCTATTTGCTCAGCTCGATGCGAACGTCGTGGGTTCCCGAGAGGTCGCGGAGTGCGTCGAGCGACCCGTCGACGTGCCCCAGCGTGACCTGCCCGCCGTAACGCGCGGAGTTCTCCTCGTCGTCGAAGAAGAGCGCGAGCCAGTCGCCCTCGGGCTTGTAGTTGAGGTCGCCGTCGGACCAGCCGGGGTGAACGTCGGCGGCATCGTGCGGCAGCGAGAAGGGCAGCTGCCCGCAGCACCCCACGCTCGAGACGCTCATGGAGAGCGTCTGCGGGAGCCGCTCCGCAAGCGCACGTGCAGCGGTGGACCCGTTCAGCTCCACCGGCACCGCAACCTCGCCTATCCGCAGCTCAACCCCCATGTCCACCTCCCATGAGACAAAGGGACAGTCCCTTTGTCTCATTCTCCGTCGCGGGAGGGTGCGCTACAATTGCTTATATCGCATATCGTAATATTCCTCGATGTAATGAGGTGCCCATGGAACTCCGGACTCTTCGCTACTTCCTCGCCGTCTGCGAGCACGGCACCATGTCGCGCGCGGCGGAGGCGCTACACGTGACGCAGCCCGCGCTCTCCCGGCAGATCGCGGCGCTGGAGCGCGAGCTCGGCACCCCGCTCCTCGAGCGCCACAGCCGCAGCGTCACGCCTACCGAGCAGGGCCTCTACCTGCGACGTCGCGCGCAGGAAATCGTCGGCCTCGCAGACCAGACCACCTCTGACCTCGCACACGGCGAGGACATCGTGGAGGGCGACGTCTTCATTGGCGCCGGCGAGTCCGAGGGCCTGCGCGTGATTGCCCGCCACGTGCGCGACTTTCGCGAGAAGTACCCCGGCGTGCGCTTCCACCTGCACAGCGGCAACGCGCCGGACCTCATCGAGCGCCTGGAGCACGGCGTCGACGACTTCTCCGTGCTCATGAGCTACCCGGACGTTGACCGCTACGCCCACCTGCGTCTCTCCCCCACCGACGCCTGGGGCGTGCTCGTGCGCGACGACGACCCTCTGGTCGCGTGCGAGGCCGTGAGCCCCGCCGACCTTCTCGACGCGCCGCTCGTCGTGCCGGAGCGCCACGCCAAGGGCGACAGGCTCACCGGGCTTCTCGCCACGTGGTTCGGCGAGCGCGCTGGCGAGGTCAACATCGCGGCAACGTACAACCTTTCCTACAACGGCGCCCTGCTCGTGCAAGAGAGCGTGGGCCGCATGATCTCCTTCGACGGGCTCACAACGGTTGGCCCCGGCACGGGGTTGGAGTTTCGCCTGCTCTTCCCGCCGCTCGTCTCGGTCATTGACCTCGCCTGGAAGCGCGACGTCCCCCTCGGCGACGCCGCGCGGCGGTTCCTGGAGCTCATTCGAGAAGACGACAGCACCGCTCTTGGCGTGCGCCAGCGCAATCGAAGCGAATCTGAGTATGCGAAGGAGATGGACGACCGCTATCGCTCCATGCACGACGGAAACGAGACTGAGCACGATCTCGTTGAGGTGTAGGGATGCCGTACCTCTGGGACAATCAGGCTTGGACGGACTACCAGTACTGAAGGAGAAACCCATGAAGGTCATGCTCGTGAACGGAAGCCCGCACAAGGCGGGGAGCACCAACCGCGCGCTCGAGGAGGTGGCGCGTACGCTCGAGGCCGAGGGCATCGAGGCGGAGATCTTCTGGATCGGCGCGCGGCCCGTGGGCGGTTGCGTGGCGTGCGGCGGCTGCGCCAGGCTCGGCCGCTGCGTGTTCGATGACGTGGTGAACGAGTTCCGGCCCAAGGCCGCAGAGGCCGACGGCTTTGTCTTTGGTGCGCCGGTGCACTACGCGCACGCCGCCGCGTCGCTGCTGGGCTTCATGGACCGCCTCTTCTACAGCAACGGTCGCGCGGGCGAGAAGAACGTGCTCGCGTACAAGCCCGCGGCTGCCGTGGCGAGCGCCCGACGCGGCGGAACCACCTCGGCCTTCGACGACATCAACAAGTTCTTTACCATCGCGCAGATGCCGATCGTGAGCTCGCGCTACTGGAACAACGTCCACGGCAACGTGGCGGAGGAAACCGAGCAGGACGCCGAGGGCCTCTGGACCATGCGGCAGCTCGGCCGCAACATGGCGTGGATGCTCAAGTGCCTGGAGGCGGGTCGCGCGGCGGGCGTGCCGCTGCCCGCGCAGGAGGCCGGCCAGATGACGAACTTCATCCGGTAGGGTCGCAGCCGGAAGTTCTTCTCGCCGGGCGTTTCTTGGCATGCGTAACGCGTCATTGGGGCTATGCGCATCCGGCTGGCTAGACCCTGCGATACCTCCCGCTTCGGCCGACGCCCTCCTTTGCAACCAGCCCGCGAAGCGCAAGGCTATTCAGAATCCGCACCGTCTTGTCCTTGCTGAAGCCGGCTCTCCGCTCGATATCGCCTCGCGATAGGAGCAGTGTGCTGCTCAGTTCGTGCATCACCGTAGCCTCATCCAAGCTCAGCCCAGCAGACGCCTCCTCTACAAAGGGCAGCGTCACAACGAGCGAGCTCTCGCGGACCTCAAAGCGCGGCTTCGGGGCCACCTCCTCGTACGCCTTGCATGACACCCTCTTTTTCGTTGCGTCAATCGCGCAACGAAAGGGTATTCGTTGCACTGTCTTATGCAACGAATACCCTTCCGACGCATAATCGTCGTGGCCCGTCACCGTTTTATTGGATGACGGGGCAAACGTGCACGTTACGCCTGCATCTCGCTGGCGGCTTACCGAGAGCTGACGTCGACCTCATAGGCTAGCGAGAAGAACGTTCGGCTCGGGCACACGCCCCATGTAATCACGCCGCGGCAATCGCGAGCGTGCCCGCCACCAGGAGCGTAAGGCCGCCCAGCTCGCGGCGACCCAGCCGCTCGCGCAGCACCAGCGCGGAGAAGGCCACCGTCACGAGGATGCTCAGCTTGTCGATGGGCACGACCACGCTCACGGGACCGTTCTGGATGGCGTAGTAGTAGCAGAGCCAGCTCGCGCCCGTGGCCACGCCGGAGAGCGCGATGAAGGCAGCCTCGCGCCGGTCGATGCCCCTGAGCTGGCGCTGCTTGCCGCGCGCGAGCACAATCGCCCACGCCATCACGAGCACCACGCCCGTCCTGAGCGCCGTCGCGAGGTTGGACTCCACGCCCTCGACGCCCACCTTGGCGAGAATCGACGTGAGCGCCGCAAAGCCGGCGGAGAGCACGGCAAAGACCGCCCAGCGCCGGTCGCACGGGGCGCCGTCCGGGCACGCGTCCTCCTTCTCGCCCGCCGCCATGAGAAGCGTGCCCACCAGGAGCAAAGCCGTCCCCGCTAGCTTGAGCGGCAGCCCGTCCGTCTCCCCAAAGAGCGCGATGGCGAGAAGGACGGTGAGCGCCGTGCTCGACTTGTCGATGGGCGCCACACGGCTCACATCCGCGAGCGACAGCGCGCGGAAGTAGCAGAGCCAGCTCGCACCGGTTGCAAGCCCTGAGAGCACGAGGAACGCGGCCGAGCGCGGCGTGACCTGCGCGAGCATGCCCTGCGAGCCCACCACGAACACCATGAGCCAGGAGAAGGCCAGCACCACGCAGGTGCGCAGCGCCGTCACCAGGTCGGAGTCCGTCTCGCGCACGCCGAGCTTGACGAGAACCGCCGTCGCGCCCGCGAAGAGCGCCGACCCACACGCCGCCAGCAGCCACATGTCGCACACCTCCCTCGTCTGCCGTCCAACGAGCACCGTTGTAGCACACGACGCAGCCGCGCGGGCGAGCGCGGACACTACCGCAGCGAGCGGCCCAACTCGAAGGCGCGCTGCGGGGCATCCGCGGCGCGCGTCATGGACGGCGCGCCGCATCCGTAGCCAAGCACGCGCCCGCAGTCGCGCAGGTCGAGGTAGCGGACCAGCGTGTCGTAATGCGCCTCGAGCGCATCGAAGGTCCAGCTGTCCGCGTTCCACGCCACGGCGAGAAGGACGGAGCGCAGCCGGCGCGCCGTGATGGCGGAGTTCTCGGAGCAGAAGCGGTCGATCACGGCCTTGAGCTGGGCGGACATGCCGTAGTAGTAGAGCGGCGTCGCTAGGACCAGCACGTCTGCCGCGAGAATCTTCTCGAGAATCGCAGCCATGCCGTCGCGCTGGACGCACGGACGCGCGCCGTAGCCGCAGGCCACGCAGCCCGTGCACGGCCTCACGTCCGTCTGCGCCACGTCGATGCGCTCGACGGCATGCCCCGCCTGACGAGCCCCACGCGCGAACTCCTCGCAGAGGACGGCGGTGGAGCCGTCGCGGTTTGGACTCCCCTGCAGAATGACGATGTTCATGATCTTCTCCTATAGCTCCAGGCCGGACGCCCAGTCCGCCGCCTCGTCGCCGGCGCCAGCCGAGAAACGCTCGCCCTCGAGCCAATCACCGGAACCCGCGAGCTCCTCAAGGCCATCGGCACTGCCCCCTATGCCCGACGAGCCCGACGTGCAGAAGGGCACCACAGTCTTGCCGGCAAAGTCGTTGCCCGCCACGAACGTACGCAGCGGCCACGCCGCCTCACCCCACCAGATCGGGTAGCCGAGAAGGACCGTGTCGTAGTCTGCCCAGCCGTCGGGCGTGACCTGCGTAAGCTCGGGATTGGTCCCGTCCGCGCGCTCGACGCTCGTGCGGGAGGCGTCGTCGCTGTAGTTGAGGTCCACCTCGGTGTAGGGCTGCGCCGCCTCAATGGCAAAAACGTCCGCACCCAGGCGCTCGGCGACCGCGGTGGCCACGCCCTCCGTGTTTCCCGTCGCCGAGAAGTACGCGACGAGCACGTTGCCCGCCGCCGCGGTATCCGCCGCGGGGGCGTCCTCGGCCGGCTCCGTTGCCGGGGCCACCGTGGGCGCCTCGTCCTTCTCGCCAGTGCATCCGACAACAAACAGGCCTGCAGTTGCCGCTGCGACGGCAAGACAGTTCCTTCTCGTCAGCATGGTCTTCTCCCTACTCGGCCTTGCTCGCGCGGGCGAAGCTCAGGCAGTCGGCGATCTTCTCGCCCGTAGCCAGGTAGGTATACGTTGGCATCTCAAAGAGCACGGGCCTGAGCGCCGCTACGTCCACCTTTCCGTCCTCGGTCACGATGGTGTCATCCGCATAGGTGCCCGCGACCGAGCAGATGAAGTTCTCGAAGTGGTCGATCTCGTAGACGTCCTCCACGCGGCACTCCATGGAGAGCTTGGCATCGTCGATGAGCGGGGCGCCGGCCTCGCCCGCCGTCCAGGCGAAGACGCCCGCCTTGCTCTGGCGCGCGCCGCTCACGCTGCCGCAGAAGTCCGCGCGATCGAGCCAAGACTCGTCGACCACGTTCACGGAGAGCACGCCGGCCTGCTTGATGTGCTCGTTGATGAAGTGCGCGCCGGCGAGGCTCACCATGATCTTGCTGTGGCTGGGGATGCCCGTGTGCGCGACGAGCGTCCAGGTGGGCTCGTCGCCGTTCATGGCACCCACCACGATCACGGGCACGGGATAGAGCGCGGGCTTGGATCCGATGTTCTGCTTCATGAGATAGAGCTCCTTTTCCTACAGGCTGGCGCGGAGGATCTGGATGATCTCCTCGCGCGAGAGCACGTGGTAGCCGCCCTGCATGACGAGGGTGGAGTCGGCGATGCCCTCGTTCATGTCCTCGGTGACGCCGAGCTCGGAGATGCTCATGACGCAGCCGACCTCGCGCATCCAGGCCTCCATGGCGTCGAGGCCGGCAGCAGCGAGCTCCTCGGTCGTGCGACCCTCGGGCGAGATGCCCCACACGTTGGTCGCGAACCGCGCGAACTTCTCCACGCCATACGGCATGACCAGGCGATAGTACGGCAGCGCCACGGCGGCGAGCGTCATGCCGTGCGTGGCGTCGGTGTGGGCGCCCACGGCCTGGCCGAGCATGTGGACCTCCCAGTCCGTTGACTTGCCGCAGGCCACGAGCGTGTTGAGCGCCCACGTGGCGCACCACATGATGTTGGAGCGAGCCTCATAGTCCTTCGGGTTTGCCACGGCTGCGCGACTGGCGGTGACCAGCGACCTCATGAGGCCCTCGGAGAGGTAGTCGGACGTGTTGTCGTCCGTACCCGAGAAGTACTGCTCGGTGATGTGGTTCATGATGTCGAAGATACCGGCGACCATCTGGTACGTGGACAGCGTGTAGGTGAACTCGGGGTTCAGCACGGCAAAGCGCGGGAACACGCGCGCATCCGCAAAGACATGGCCGACCTTCATCTTGGTCTCGTGGTTGGTGATGACCGAGCCGCAGTTCATCTCCGAGCCCGTGCCCACCATCGTGAGAACCGAGCCCACGGGGATGACGTCGAGGTCGGCCGCCGGCTCGTCGAAGTCCACCCAGTACTTCTGCCAGGGGTCCACGTCCGCAGGCAGGTTGGCGGAGACAGCCACCGCCTTGGCGTAGTCGACGCAGGAGCCGCCGCCCACCGCGAGGATGAGGTCGACGTGGTTCTCGCGCGCGATGGCCACGCCCTCGGAGAGCTTCTCGACCGTGGGGTGGGGCTTGCCGCCCGCGCCCTCGCCGCGGGTCTGGCCCGCCGCCGCGAGAGCGGCGACCACCTGGTCGTAGATGCCGTTCCTCTTGATGGAGCCGCCACCGTAGACGAGCTGGACCGTGGGGCCAAAGTCCGCGAGCTCCGTCGCGAGTGCCTCCATGGCGTTCTTGCCAAAGATGAGCTTGGTGGGGTTGTGATAGGTGAAGTTGCCGAGCATGCATGCTCCCTTCCTCGTAGGTTGGCCTCATCATAAGTGACGGTACGTCACTTGTAAAGATATAAGTGACGTTATTTCGCTTATTTCTGGTTTCGCTGCGGTATACTTTGCGCAGCAACCGTACGGAGGGGTCATGGCCGAGTTCATCAGGGCGAGGAGCCCGGAGCAGAAGGAGCAGCGTCTCGACGAAATCAAGGGCGCCGTCCGCCGCCAGTTCGCGGAGCGCCCCTATCACGAGATCACGCTCACCACGATCGCCGAGGAGCTCGGCTGGTCGCGCGCCAACCTCTACAAGTACGTGACCACCAAGGAGGAGATCTTCCTCCTGCTCACGTCAGACGAATGCGACGCCTACTTCGAGGCGCTTCTCGCCGCCCTGCCCGAGGGACGCGAGCTCTCCCCTGCCGAGACCGCCGATGCCTGGGCGAAGGTCGCGGACGCCCATCAGGAGTACTTCCGCCTGGGCGATCTGCTCACCACCATCGTTGAGACCAACGTCACCGTCGAGCGCCTCATGGGCTTCAAGCGCGGCTACTACGCGCACGTCGACGAGATGCGCGAGCACCTCCCGCAGGTCATCGGCATCGAACCCGAGCATGTGGAGCCGCTCCTGCTGGCCGTCTACTACCACGCCACGGGCCTCGTCAGCTCCTGCTGGAGCAACCCGCTCATCGCCGAGGCGCTGAGGCGCCTAGAGATCGAGCGCCCCGAGACGGACTTCCGCGCGGAGATGCGCGATTTTATCGCCATGTGCCTCGAGCGCTACACCCGCTAGCCTCTCGCACGCCGCCTGCGCGTCCTTCTCAGCAGATTGCCAAAGCAAGCCGCCAGCACCTGCTGGAACAGCGTCCCGATGACCACAGGAAACATCACCTCGCCCGGGAAGTACTCCCCGGCGATCACGGCTCCCGCGGAGATGTTGCGCATCCCCACGAGATAGGTCATCGAGGCCGTCTGGTCGTACGGCCTGCGCATGATTCGCGCGGCGAGAAGCCCGAGCGCATAGCCGCCCGCCGAGAACGCGCAGATGAACGCCGCCACGGCAACGAGCACGGGGGTGAGGTTGCGCACGTAGGGGGCCACGCCCGTCGAGTTGGTCAGAATCACCAGCACGAGCGCGATCTTGGCCGCCGGCGCGATGACCGGGGAGAGCTCGCGTGCGGCGCGCCCGCGCGTGAGGTCGTTGGCCGCCGTGCCCGCAAGCGCCGGGAGCGCAATGGAGACGATCATCTCCCCCATCATCCGCGCGGCGTCCACCTCGATCGTCTGGCCGAGAAGGGCGTGCAGCGTGAGCGGTATCGTGAACGGGGCGGCAACCGTGGACACGAGGATGGCCGCGAGCGAGAGCGCGGGATCGCCGCCGAGCATGTTGGTCCACATGGCACAGACGACCGCGATGGGCACGCTGTACTCCAGCACGACGCCGCAGACGAGGTTGGGGTTCGTTCCAAAGAGCGCCGTCGCCAGCACGCACGCCGCGCAGGGCATGGCGACCGAGGCCAGTGCGAGCGAGACGAGCATGGGGGCCGGGTGGCGCACCGTGCGCGCGAGGTTGCCAAAGGTGTTGGAGAGCGAACTCTGGAACGTCATGAACGCAAAGAGCGGGATGACCAGCGGGTGCATGGCTCCTATCTGCGGAAACAGCACGCCGAGGACCACGCACGCCGGCGAGACAAACGCCATGTGGCTCCCTATGAAGCCACCGAGCCGCTTCCACGCATCCATGCCGACAAGAACCTCCCCTCGCACGTCCCGCGCACATGGTAGTTCTCGCCCGCGGCGACGCGCCCAGCCGTAACGCACGCGCAAACTGTCGTTTATGACGTAGCGAGACGGGCATTTTGGCCTGACAAGCGGTAATAAGCGACAGTTTGCGAATGGGGCGGGAGCGGGATGCGTCGGGGCGAAAGGTGAAAATGCCCCCAAGCTAGTAGGAATTGTTGCGAAGCCACGTTTTTCTCGCCCCGAGGCCTTGCCTTTAATTCCCCACTCATTAGTATGAATTAGGCGAAACAAGGCGCGGGCGCGCGAGCCCGCGAGGAGAAAGGCAGACATCATGGCCACCCAGCTGCTCACCGTGAGCGACCTCTCGGCGGGAACCGAGGACAAGCCCATCCTGCACGGCATCGATCTGGCCGTGGGCGCCGGCGAGTGCCACGTCCTCATGGGCCCCAACGGCGCCGGCAAGTCCACGCTCGGCCACGTCATCATGGGCGACCCCGCCTACCGCGTGACCGGAGGCCGCATCGAGTTCGATGGCGCGGACGTCACCGAGCTCTCCGCCGACAAGCGCTCGCTCGCCGGCATCTTCCTCTCCTACCAGGCGCCCGTCGAGGTACCCGGCGTGCCGCTCTACAGCTTCCTGCGCTCGATCTGCCAGATGCGTCCGGAGCTCAAGACCACCGCACGAAAGTTCCGCGAGCGCGTGGGCGCCATCGCCGACCAGCTGGAGCTCGACCAGGGCTTCCTCATGCGCGAGCTCAACGTGGGCTTCTCCGGCGGCGAGAAGAAGAAGATCGAGATGTTGCAGCTGCTGCTGCTCCAGCCCAAGCTGGCCATCCTCGACGAGACCGACTCTGGCCTGGACGTGGACGCGCTGGGCATCGTCTCCCGCGGCATCCAGGCGTACCGCGAGCAGGTGGGCGGTGCCCTCATCGTGATCACGCACAACACGCGCATCCTCGAGCGCCTCGAGGTGGACCGCACACACGTCATGGTCCACGGTCGCATGGTGGCCGAGGGCCCGGCGGAGCTCATCGCGGACATCGACAAGAACGGCTTCGAGCGCTTTGAGAAGTGCGAGGACTGCGGCGGCTGTCCCATGGTCGGTGATGCCGAGTGAGCGACGAGCGCAAGCGCACGCAGGTCGCCGACGTCGATCGCTCCCTCTACGACTTCACCAAGTCCGAGGAGGGCTACGAGCGCTATGACGACGGCCTGACGCCGGAGATCGTCCGCGCGATCTCCGCGAAGAAGGACGAGCCGGAGTGGATGCTCGAGATGCGCCTGCGCGCGCTCGAGGAGTACCACCGCCGCCCGATGGCCCCCAACTGGGGTCCGAGCATTGCGGGCCTTGACCTGGACCACATCTCCACGTACGTCTCGCCCAAGACCAAGCAGGCCAAGAGCTGGGACGACGTGCCCGAGGACATCAAGGACACCTTCGAGCGCCTGGGCATCCCCGAGGCCGAGCGCGAGAGCCTCGCTGGCGTGGGCGCCCAGTACGACTCGGAGATCGTCTACCACAACATGCGCGAGGAGGTAGCCGAGCAGGGCGTCATCTACACCACGATCGAGGACGCCCTCCACGACCCCAAATGGGAGCCGGTGGTGCACGAGTACTTCGGCACGCTCATCCCGCCCACCGACCACAAGTTCGCCGCGCTGCACTACGCCGTGTGGAGCGGCGGTTCCTTTGTCTACGTGCCCGCCGGCGTGACGCTGCCCTACCCGCTGCAGAGCTACTTCCGCCTCAACGCCGCGGGCGCGGGCCAGTTTGAGCACACGCTCATCATCGTGGAGCCCGGCGCCGACCTGCACTTCATCGAGGGCTGCTCCGCACCCAAGTACTACGAGGCCAACCTCCACGCCGGTGCCGTGGAGCTCTTCGTGAAGGACGGCGCGCGCCTGCGCTACTCCACGATCGAGAACTGGTCCAAGAACATGTACAACCTCAACACCAAGCGCGCCACCATCGGCGCCGACGCCAAGATGGAGTGGGTCTCCGGCTCCTTTGGCAGCCACGTGAGCTACCTCTACCCCACCACCATCATGGCGGGCGACCGCGGCACCTGCGAGTTCACCGGCATCACGTTCGCCGGCGCCACGCAGGACCTGGACACCGGCTGCAAGGTGGTCATGAACGGCGCGGACACGACGGCGTCCGTCTCCACCAAGTCCATCTCCAAGGACGGCGGCGTGAACACGTTCCGCAGCTCCGTGGTGATCGGCCGGCGCGCGGACCGCGCGCGCTGCAGCGTGAGCTGCCAGAGCCTCATGCTCGACGACATCTCCCGCTCCGACACCATCCCCGCGATGGACGTGCGCAACGCCACCGCGCAGGTGGGCCACGAGGCCACGATCGGCCGCATCTCGGACGACACGGTGCTCTACCTCATGAGCCGCGGCTGCTCCGAGGCCGAGGCGCGCACGCTCGTGGTCAACGGCTTTGCCAACCCCGTCTCCAAGGAGCTCCCGATGGAGTACGCCGTGGAGATGAACAACCTCATCAAGCTCGAGATGGAAGGGGCGATCGGATGATGGCCGAGAAGGACCTGGCGCCCGAGCTCACCCTCGAGCGCGTCAACGTTGCCCCCGCGCAGACGTGGAATCGTCTGCGCACGAACGACATCACGCTCACGGTGCCCGCGCGCGGCCGCAAGGGCGACGTGTACTTCTCGCTGCCGCGCCTCTTTGAGGGCGTGGAGTGCGGGATGGGCCGCGAGGTCACCGACTGGGTGGAGTCCCAGGCGGCCGACGCCCGCTACGTTGAGGTCCCGCGCGGCGAGAAGCGCGAGGAGCCGATCGTGGTTGCCGTGGGCTCGGGCGAGGTCACCGACACCGGCGTGATGGTCCGCGCCGGCGCCGAGGTCACCATCGTCGTGGCCGCGGATGAGACAAATGAACCTGTCCCCAATGTCTCATCCGCGTCGCTTCTGCGCGTGATCGCCGAGGCCGGCGCGCGCGTCCACCTGCACGAGTACGTGAGCGTGGACGCGAGCCAGCAGCACCTCGAGAGCGTGGGCATCTCCGCGGCGCGCGACGCCCGCGTAGACGTGCACCAGTACCTGCTTGGCGGCGGCACCGTCGCGCTGGGCTTTGCCTGCGACCTCACCGGCGACCACGCACGTGTTGACCTGGGCTGCCGCTACCACGCCGGTGGCACGGAGGTCCTGGACATCAACGAGGTCGTCCGCCAGCGTGGCCGCAAGACGCGCTCCGAGCTCGCCTACAACGGCGTGCTCGAGGACGCCGCGCACAAGGGCCTGCGCACCACGATCGACCTCGTCCACGGCGCCAAGGGCGCGCAGGGCAACGAGGCCGAGACCGTGCTCGTGCTGGGCGATGACGTGGTCAACAAGACGCTGCCCACGATTCTCTGCGACGAGGACGACGTGGCCGGCAACCACGGCGCCACGATCGGCTCCGTGAGCCCCGAGCAGCTGGCGTTTCTCGCCAGCCGCGGCCTCTCCCGCGAAGACGCCGAGCAGCTCTTCGTGCGCGCCCTCTACGAGGACGCCCTCATGCACGCCCCCTGCCCCGAGGCCCGCGCCGTCGTCGAAAATGATACGAAGGGACAGTCCCTTTGTATCATCGAGGAGGCGTGATGGACATTCGGCAGAACCCGTACCGCGCGGACTTCCCGCTGCTGGCCGGCCACCCCGAGATTGCGTTTCTCGACAGCGCGGCCACCGCGCAGCGCCCCGCCTGTGCCCTCGACGCCCAGCGCCGCTTCTACGAGACCATGACCGCCAACCCGCTGCGCGGCCTCTACAGCCTCTCCGTGGCGGCCACCGCGGCCATCGCCGACGTGCGCGCGCAGGTCGCCGCTCTCATCAGTGCGCCCGACGCGCGCGACGTGGTCTTCACGCGCAACACGAGCGAGAGCCTGAACCTCGTGGCCAAGTCCTTCTCGCCCTGCGTCCTGGGCCCCGGCGACGAGGTGGCCATCACCATCATGGAGCACCACTCCAACCTGATCCCCTGGCAGGAGGCCTGTCGAGCCGCCGGGGCACGTCTCGTCTACCTCTACCCCGAGAAGGACGGCACGCTCACGGACGCGGAGATCGCCGAGAAGATCGGGCCGCGCACCAAGATCGTCTCCGCCGCGCACGTCTCCAACGTCATGGGCTGCGAGCTGCCCGTTCGCAGGCTTGCGGACGCCGCGCACGCCGTGGGTGCCGTGATGGTCGTCGACGCCGCGCAGTCCGTGCCCCACCTGCACGTGAACGTGGACGAGCTGGGCGCTGACTTCCTCGCGTTCTCCGGTCACAAGGCGCTCGGCCCGATGGGCGTGGGCGTGCTCTGGGGCCGCCACGAGCTTCTGGAGGCCATGCCGCCGATGCTCACCGGCGGCGAGATGATCGACTCCGTGCGCGAGCAGGACGCCACGTGGGCGCCCGTGCCCGAGAAGTTCGAGGCCGGCACGCAGGACGCCGCCGGCATCTACGCCACCGGCGCCGCGCTCGCCTACCTCACGCAAACCGTGGGCATCGACGCCGTGGCCGAGCGCGAGGCCGCGCTTGTGACCTACGCGTTCGAGCGCCTGGCGGAGCTGGGCTTCGTCGATCTTATCGGCAGCGCGGACCCCGCGCGTCACCACGGCGTCATCAGCTTCAACGTGCGCGGCATCCACCCGCACGACGTGGCGAGCATCCTCGACGCCTCCGGCGTGTGCATCCGCGCGGGCCACCACTGCGCGCAGCCGCTGCTCGCGTGGCTCGGCGTGGAGAACCTCGCCTGCTGCCGCGCGAGCCTCGCGTTCTACAACGACGCCGCCGACGTGGACCGCCTCGTCGACGGCCTGAGCCAGGTCTGGGGGATCTTCCATGGCAGTGACTGACCTCTACAACGCGGCCTTCATGGACCACGTCTCGCACCCCGACTACAAGTACCAGCTCGATGACGCCGACTGCAGCCATGAGGGCGTGAACCCCTCCTGCGGCGACGAGCTCACGTTCTCCGTGCGCTTCGCCGACGACGGCACCATCGAGGAGGCGGCCTTCACCGGCCACGGCTGCGCCATCTCCCAGGCAAGCGCCGACATCATGAGTGACCTCATGATCGACAAGACGCCCGAGGAGGCGCGCGAGCTCTGCGCCCTGTTCATGCGCATGGTCCGCGGCGAGGAGACCGACGAGGCTGCGCTCGAGGCGCTCGAGGACGGCGTGCTGCTGCGCGACATCGCGCATATGCCGGCGCGCGTGAAGTGCGCCGAGCTCGCCTGGCGCACGCTCGACGAGATGCTCGAGGCACGGGAGTAGCCATGGCCGGCATGTTCTCGACCAAGGGGATGTACGCGCTGCGCGCGATGGCGGACCTCGCCGCGCACGACGGGTGGGTCTCGCTCGGCGACGTGGCGCGCCGCCAGCACATCTCACGCAAGTACCTGGAGCAGGTCATCTCCCTCATGCACAAGGCCGGCTACGTGGAGAGCCAGCGCGGCAAGGGCGGCGGCTACAAGCTCACGCGCAAGCCGGAGGACTACACCCTCGGCGAGCTCCTGCGCGCCGCGGAGGGCTCTCTCGCGCCCGTGAGCTGCCTCGACTGCACCAACGAGGAGATTTGCCCGCAGGTCGGCACCTGCCCCACCGTGGGCGTCTGGCGCGACCTCGGCCGCGTGACGGCAAGCTACCTGGACTCCAAGACCCTTGCTGACCTCATCCGACCCGATGACTCCGACCCCTGCACCGCAAAGCCCATGTAGCTCAGGCGAGAAGATCCTGCGACGCACGTCCTTCTCGGCTCTGTAAAAAACGCCCGGCCCCGCGCGCTGCGGGACCGGGCGTCGGCGTACCTATGCGACTGGCGCGATCTTCTCGCTTACGCCCAGCCCTTGCCCTCGGAGCCAAACTCGACAATGAGCTCCTTGGTGCGGTCGACGATGGCGTCGCGACCAGGCTTGAGGAGCTTGCGCGGGTCGTAGCCCTTGCCCTGCTGGTCCTTGCCGGCCTCGATGTACTTGCGGGTGGCCTCGGCGAAGACGACCTGGAGGTCGGTGTTGACGTTGATCTTGGAGATGCCGAGGGAGATGGCCTTCTGGATCTGCTCGACGGGGATGCCGGTGCCGCCGTGGAGGACGAGCGGCAGATCGCCGGTCAGGGCCTTGATCTCACCGAGGCGCTCGAAGGAGAGGCCAGCCCAGTTCTCGGGGTAGATGCCGTGGATGTTGCCGATGCCGCAGGCGAGGAAGTCAACGCCCAGGTCGGCGATGGCCTTGCACTGCTGCGGGTCGGCGAGCTCGCCGTTGGAGGCGACGCCGTCCTCGACGCCACCGATGCCGCCGACCTCAGCCTCGACGGAGATGCCCTTGGCGTGGGCGGCCTTGACGACCTCGGCGGTGCGCTGGAGGTTGAGGTCGAAGGTCTCCTCGTGCGAGCCGTCGTACATGACGGAGGTGAAGCCGGCCTCGATGCACTTGAAGACGTCCTCGTAGGTGCCGTGATCGAGGTGCAGGGCAACCGGCACGGTGATGTTCTTGTCCTCGACGAGCTGCTTCACCATGTCAGCGACGATCTTGTAGCTGATCTGCCACTTGGCGGCGCCGGAGGTGCACTGGATGATGACCGGGGACTGCAGCTCCTCGGCGGCGTCGAGAATCGAGGACGCCCACTCGAGGTTGTTGGTGTTGAACGCGCCGACGGCGTAGTGGCCCTTGGCGGCGGCCTGCAGCATGGCAGTGGCGTTGACGAGCATGTTGACCTCCATACGTTGTTGAAAAACACGTTGGGCAGAACTCCGTCTATTTTACCCCCAGAGCAGCGGGCATGGCACCTGAGCGACGCGCTTTTTCTGCTGGCTTGTAAGGTCTTCGTGTCCTTTTCTGCTGCGGTGCACGTCAGAGGGCTCATCGGGTACGTTTGGTCTATGAAATCGTTCACGGAAGGAGCCCCATGACCGAGAAGAGCGAGCGCACCGGAGGGATCCTCGGGGACTTCTCCGTCTCCCAGCTGCTCGCGACGGCGCTCGCCGCGGCGACGTCCTTTGCCCTCTCGACGCAGATCGGTGTCGCCGGGTCGATCATCGGCGCCGTGGTCGGCGCCGTTGCCTCCGCCGTGGCGACGCAGGTCTACCGCAACATCCTCGCCTCGTCCGCCGAGAAGCTCCGTGCGCTCGGCGGCGCTGACGAGACGCGCGCCGTCGCCTCCGTTTCCGGCCGCGCGATCGTCGAGGAGGT
>ENA-UOOD01002159-UOOD01002159.1-human-gut-metagenome-genome-assembly--contig:-CS67-NODE-2159-length-18212-cov-29.429752_pt1 | contig 18212 bp, 12 predicted proteins | sample MGYA00242464_ERZ724011 | MGnify/ENA metagenome assembly ERZ724011 | reverse complement strand
GAAAACATCAGGAGCAAACGCTCCTGATGTTTTGTTTTTATGACCACAATATATACGCATCCTGCACGGGAGGCGACACAATACGGTTGAAAACGACAAAAAAATGTGATATAAAAACTATGTAAAATCAAAAAGCCTGTGATATGTTAGGCAAAAAAGGAACGAAATAATGTCAAAGATGAAGTATAAGATCGCACTTGCGGCAGCAGCGGTGCTGCTGCTCGGCGGCGTAATATACATATACTTTGCCCACTATGCGCCGTTTAAGCCCGATCAGCCTCAAACGCTGAGCGCTTGGTATGTAAATGATGATGCCATGTGGTCGGGCTTTAACGCCATGTGCGGCGAGTATAACGAAACAAACGGAGCGGATTGCGGCATAACGATAAGCGCCAAGGCCTTTGATACGCAGGCTCAGCTTTACGAAAGCGTGTGCTCGGCGCTTGAAAACGGAGGCGAGCTTCCGGACATCCTCGCCTGTGATACGGACTTTGCCGCGTATCTCGATGATGAGGGCAGGCTTGCGGATATGGATAAGTATTTCGGAAGCTGGGAGACCTCGGGCTATGATAAGACCATGACGGCTGCGGCAAAAAGCTCGAAAGGACTCTCCTCGGTTCCCATAGCGGCCGAAACGAATGTTTTTATAGTAAACACCGATATGTTTGCCGACTACGAGGCGATATCGAGCTTTGAAAAGCTATGTTCGGTCGCAGATGAGTATTATAAACGCACTTCCAAGAGCTTTTTCACGATATCGGATTACTCACTGTTTTTCCGTGATGCCGTTGCGCAGCTCGGAGAGAGGTTTGACGGAGTAAGTCCCCATGACACTGACAGCGATAATTGCAAGTATATTTATAAGATCCTTGCGGAAACGGCATATGACCGGGGCTTCACTTCCTCGGGCGGAGAGGCAGCAAGAAAGCTTGCCGACGGCGAAATTGCAGCAGCCGTTGTGTCCTCGGCCGATCTCATGCAGTATGCAGATAAGCTCAGCGGCGGCGAGTTTGAGTTCGTGAGCTTTCCTTATATGAAGGACGGCAAGCCTGCATATACGCAGAAGGTCACGGGAATGACGATACTTGCATCGGATAAAACTCACGAAAAGTCCGCCGTTATGTTCCTGCGCTGGTTCACCTCGCAGAGCGTAAACAGCAGCTTCGTCGGCGATTCGGGCTATCTTGCCGCAATAGGCAAAGAAAGCTCATCCTCGGGCTTTGCCCTTTATGATAAGCTTATGGATGCAGTCGAAACAATGCGCAAAAAGGGCGACAGCACTACGAGAGCGGCCAGCGCAGAGTATTCGGTAAACAGCAGAAACTTCGACAGTGTCCTAAATACGATAATGAATTCACTAAACTAAAATATAAAGAGGTGCATGAATTATGGAAGGCTTCAGAGTACTGGAGATCAAAAAAAGCGTATTTGAAAATAACGACAGGGAAGCGGATAAGCTCAGACAGGAGCTGAAAAAGGAAAAAACATTCCTCCTCAACCTCATGTCGTCCCCCGGCTCGGGCAAGACTACCACGCTCAAGGCAACTATTGCGGCCTTGAAGGACGAAATGCGCATCGGCGTAATGGAAGCGGATATAGACTCCGATGTTGACGCGCACACGATCGCCGAGACCGGCGCGAAGGTCATCCAGCTGCACACCGGCGGCATGTGCCACCTGGACGCCGGCATGACCAAGCAGGGTCTTGAAGGACTCGGAACCGAGAACATTGACTTTGCGATACTCGAAAACGTCGGCAACCTCGTATGCCCGGCCGAGTTTGACACGGGCGCCGTCAAAAACGCGATGATCCTCTCCGTTCCCGAGGGTCACGACAAGCCCCTTAAGTATCCGCTTATGTTCTCGATCTGCGATGTGCTCCTCGTCAATAAGATCGACGTCATGCCGTACTTTGACTTTGATCTTGATAAGTGCAGAGAGTATGTCAAAAAGCTCAATCCGAACATAACCATCATCCCCATATCCGCAAGAACCGGCGAGGGCATCGACGAGTGGGCAAATTGGCTGCGCACTCAGGTCGCCGAGTGGAATAAGTAACGTGTAAATAGAAAACAGCTTCACCGATTTTTCGGTGAAGCTGTTTTTTTGAGCAAGTTGTGCATTGCGTGATCATACACTTTTGCAAAAATGTAAAAATATCTTGCAGAAATATTTGCTATATGATACTGTATTAATAACAGAATACTGTTATAACTCTTTCATCCCCAAGCAAATACGCCCTAACTTTAATTACAATGGAGGTATTTACTATGGAAAACAGAAAAAAGCGCCCATGGTGGGCATTCGTTATTCTTTTCTGTCTGGGTGGGGTGAGTTATTTGGCGCAGGTGTACGGCGGTGGGCCGATGTTACCTCCTGTTACAATATACGGAATATGGTATCTGTATATTCTTCCTGTTCTCGGCGCCGCCGTTCTGGCGATGGTCGGCATAAAGCGCGGCAGATATGATTACCTGATGCTACTTGTTTTTGAACTGCTGCTTCTTGCGTGGTTTTTTGTTCCCGAGATTATACGAGCCGGCGGATTTTTCACCCCGTTTGAGCTGCCCATTTGGTTTGCCGTGCTGGTTCTTTCCCTCCCGGCGATCGCAGCGTTTATTCTGAGCGGAATAACGTATTTTATTACAAAAATGGCGGCAAGAAAGAAAAACGCGTAGAAAAAATCCGCGCCGGTTAGGCGCGGCGAATGATACAGCCCATAAATATGAGATCAGCTTCACCGATTTTTCGGTGAAGCTGATTTTTTGCTGTTTACATCACGTCGGCTCGTAAGCCTTGCCGATGGGATTTCCGTCCGCGTCAAAGTCGATGCACTCCATAAGCTGCGGATCAACGTGGCTCTGGCGCTTTATCGTCATTCCGACGCCCTGATTGTTGAACACCCAGATATAGTTGTTCCAAACGGTGGGGTCTTTCTTTCTGAAAACCGTCGTCTCGTTTATGCGGCAGAACTTGGCTCTGCCCTCGGCAGTGTCAAGCAGATCTCCCTCACCGGTGAAAAACAGCTCGTCGCTGTATTCATAGCCGTCCTGCTCCTCGATCTCTTTTTTCAGATCGATCTTTTCTTCGTTTGTCATGGCATAGCCTCCGATGGATTTTTGCTAATTGTATCACGATATGCATTTGCTTGCAAGTGGAAAAGGCCGGGAGCGGCTTAGGTGCTGCCGATATTTAATAACTATTTATCCTGTTTGTGTTGACCCGGATAAAAAAAGTTGGTAAAATAAATATATTAAAATTAATAATAAACAAATCGGCTGCTGAGCGGCTGTATATCGGACAGAGGTGTTTTTGTGTATAAAACTATTATTGTTGAGGATGACCTTATGGTCTGCTCCATCCTCGAAAAGCAGCTCGGTAAATTTACCCAGCTCAAGCTCGAGGGAGACTTTCGCCGATGCGGCGATGCGCTTGAGTATCTGCGGCAGAAGCCCGACGGCGCGGATCTTGTGGTGCTCGACTATTTCATGCCCGGCATGAACGGCATCGAGTTTCTTGCGGAGCTGCGGAAATTTAATATTGACATTCAGGTGATCATGATAACCTCGGCCGACGATTATCAGGTCATCCGTTCTGCCATGTGCTACGGAATATGCGACTACATACTCAAGCCGTTTAACTCCGCGCGCCTTGAAAAGGCGATAGCGCGCTTTGACACGGTAATGAAGCTTGTAAAAACCACCCATGTCTGGACGCAGGATAAGGTGGATATTCTGCTCTGCCCACACAGAAATTACAACACCGATCAGCAGACTGTAGCCGGCGTGCCGAATCCGGGTAAGATAAACAAAACAACGCTCGAAACCGTGCGCGGCTTCATGCGCTCAAGGGTCGGCATAAAAATGCCGCTTACCGAGATAAGCGACGGGCTTGGCCTGTCAACGGTCACCTCGCGCAGATATCTTAAATACATGCACTCTCTCGGAGAGGTTGACATAACACTTGACTGCAAGACCGGCGGACGCCCGTCGGAGATATTTGAGTATAAGGAGACGGCAAATGGCTGAGCTTAGATTTGCATATGCCGCTCGCGGATATGACTATGCCGGCGCGATCGAGCGCGTAGCCGGAGACGAGGAGCTTCTGCACAGCCTGCTTGATATGTTTGCCGCTGACGAGAGCTTTTTAAAGCTCATGTCCGCGCTGGATGCGCACGATGCACTTGAGGGCTTTCACGCCGCGCATTCACTCAAGGGCAGCTCCGGCATGCTCGGCATGACCGGCCTGTATGAGGCGATGAAGCTCATAACCGAGCCGCTGCGCAGCGGCGATGCGGAAAAAGCGCTGCAATACCGCGCCAAAGTCGAACACGAGTATGCAGCAGCTGTGGGCATGATAGAATGCCTGTAATGCTTATCGGTGCGGCGGCGTTTTTGCTTATGCTGCTGGGCGATGTAAACGATGCTGTGTGGCACAAAGGAGCGCTTCGCCTGTTCTTTCCCATTGGATTTGTGCTGCTTGCGGCAGCAACTGCGCTGAGGCTTGATTATTCAGGCATTGATGCCGCGTGGTGCGCCGTTTCGGGCGCGTTTCTGCTCGTGCTTTTGTATGTGCTGTTCGGCTCGTTTTCGGTGAAGGACGCATATGTGCGTCAGGATAGCGGACGCCGGGTGTATGACAAGGGCTTTTACGCTTTGTGCCGCCATCCGGGAGTGCTGTTTTTTGCGGGACTTTATGCTTCGCTGCACTATGCTTTCGCCCTTCCGTGGCCGGATGCCGCGCTGTACAGTGCGCTCAACCTTCTGCTTGCGTCGGCAGAGGATAAGTGGTTTTTCCCACGCTCCATCGGCGGATACGATGAGTATAAAAAACGCGTTCCGTTTCTCATACCCACATCCGCCGGAATAAAAGAGATCTTTAAAAAATAGTTTTTTGGATGAAGATATGACATTTCAACAGAAACTGCGGAAGTTCAGCAAGCAGCAGCTATGGAACGAATACTGCGGCTACCTGGAGCTTAATATAAAAGAATATATGTACATCCAGCGCAGGCTCATGCAGGAGCAGATTAACTCGTGGTGCGCATCCGACCTCGGCCGGCACATATACAAAAATTCCGCGCCCGAGAGCATAGAAGAGTTTCTGCACAGCATGCCGCTGACAGGCTATGCCGATTATGCCGAGGTGCTGTTTCGCCGCGATCCGGACACGCTGCCCGAAGCGCCGGTAATATGGATAGAAACCACATGGGAGGGCGGACTGCGCCCGATAAAAATAGCGCCGTATACGCGCAGCATGCTTGATTCCTATAAGCACAATATCATGGCCATGGCGATGCTCGTATCCGGCCACGGAAAGGCCGACTTCAACATTCGCCCGGGGCATAGATTTCTTTACGGCGGCGCGCCGCTTCCGTATGAAACGGGGCTTATACCGAGCCTTATGAACGAGGAAATGCGCTTTGAGTGGCTGCCCGACAGCGACGAGTATTCCGACCTCAGCTTCAGCCAGCGCATGAAAAAAGGCTTCAAAATGGCCTTTAACGGCGGCATTGACTATTTCTTTGCCATGGGCAGCGTTGCAAACTACATAACCGAAAATTTTGACAAACAGATATCCTCGGGCGGCGGTGGGGGAGTGCAGATATCCCCGGTCATTGCCGCGCGATACATAAAGACAAAATACAATTGCCGCAAAGAGCACAGAAAGATCAGGCCTTCCGATCTTTTTAAGATCACGGGCTTTGCCTGCACGGGAACGGACGGTAAATGCTATAAGGATAAGCTTGCCGCCGCGTGGGGCGTAACTCCTGTTGAGGTCGCGGCAGGCACGGAGTCGACCTGCGTCGGCTGCGACACATGGGAGCAGCGCGGCATGGTGCTGTTTCCGGACTCCTGCTTTTATGAGTTCATCCCCGAAAGCGAGATGCTCAGAAATCTTTCAGACCCTGCGTATACGCCGCTGACCTGCCTTATGGACGAGGTCTGCCCCGGCGCAAAGTACGAGATAGTAATAAGCGTTCTGCACGGCGGCGCATTTATGCGCTATCGCATCGGCGATGTTTACAGATGCACGGAGGTTGATAAAGCGACAGGGGTGCCGCGCTTTACCTATGTTGACCGCATACCCACGGTCATAGATATAGCCGGCTTTACGCGCATAACCGAAAACTCCATATCCGAGGTCATACGCATGTCCAAGCTCGGTATAGGCGACTGGATAGCTGCAAAGGAGTACGATGAGGACAACACGCCGTTTCTGCACATTTACCTTGAGGTAACGCCGGAGGCGAGAGCAAACGACGTTGTCACAAAGCAGGTGCTCACCGAGCATCTTTCGGTCTATTTCAGGTATTTTGACAGCGACTATAAGGATCTGAAAAAGCTCCTTAATATCGAGCCGCTTCAGATAAGCATACTGCCATATAAAACGATCGAAAGCTTTGAGCAAAAGCAGGGAACAAGGATAAGCCGAATCAACCCCGATCCGCTGTGGCTCAAGGCCATGCTCGGCGGAATAAAGCCAAAGCAGCATACGGAGGCGGATATATGAATGTATCATACATATACATAAATATTGCGGCGTTTTTGTGCTTTGCGCTGATGTTCGTTGCCTTCTGTGCGGCAGAGCGCAGCCGCGAAATGCGCGCGTGGCTCGTGCTGCTGGGCGACCTCGTGCTGTGGACGGGCGGAACGGTGTTCATGCGCCTTCACGTTTTCCCGAGCTACGAGTTCTGGTATTATGTTTCGCTGCTTGCGCTGTTCTCCATAGCTTTTCTGGTGTATAACTACGTTTATCAGTTTGCGAACGTAAAAAACGGGCTTGAGCGCCTTGTGTGGTTTGCCGGCACGGTCATAATCCTCATCGTTTCGGCAACAGGCTTCTTCCTTGCGCCGCCGACGGTGTCGGTTGACGGCAACGGCATGGCCGTGTTCACCTACGCAATGGACTGGAAGATCGGTATTCCGACGGTGTTTTTCATGCTCATCGTCGGCTCCATCATAAAGCTTTTTCGCAGAATACTTGACACGAAGGGCAAAAAAGCGCCCGGTGTCAGCGAGCTTATCATAGGCTGCTTCCTGATGGCGATCGGCAACATCGTGCAGATACTTCCGGGCAACACCTTCCCGTGGGACACTCTGTTCGGCCTTGCCTTTGCGGTGCTGTTTATCCGCTCGCTGTATAAGCGCAGAATGTTTAATACAACGCCGGTCATTTCAAGCAGCATACTCATGCTCGTTTCGGCCGCGATGTGCGTCGGCGTTGCCGCACTGTTTTTCGAGAAAACGGTTGAGCTGTTCAGAAAAATCGGCGGCCATCTCGGAAATCCCGGGATCGAAGCGTTTCTGTTCCTGGCGATCATACTGTTTGTCGCCATATCCGCATTCCGCAAGCTGCTCACGTCTATCTTCTCGGATGAAGAGCGGCAGGGCAGCCGCATAAAGCAGTACAGCGACAGTATTTCCAAAACGCTTGATATCGACAGCATTCTGCGCCAGACTGTCAAGGTCATAAAAAATGAGATACATGTAGATCAGCTTTACATATGCCTTCTGCAAAACGGAAAATATGTTCCGATGTGCAGCGCGATGCCGCTAAAGCCTGCGGCGTTTACGATTGCTGCCGATCATCCGTGCGTAAAATACTTTGAAGGCGACGGTTCAGGCAAAAATCATATAGTAATTAAGGAATTTGAAACCGATCCGCTGTATAAATCAGTGTGGGGCAGCGAGCGCGAGCTTTTTGCAAACTACGGCATATCCTGCATCTGCGCCCTCAAGGACGGCGGCAGCGTTGTCGGACTTCTGCTGCTTGCGGATAAGGAAAAGGGCGTGGGCTACACCTATTCGGATTTTTCGTTTTTGAGCACGGTTTCTGCAATAGCGTCTATCGCCATCAAAAACGCGGCATTGTATAAGCAGGTGGCCGAGCGCGAGCATCTTTTCTCAAGCATGACGGCGTTTATCCCGAACGTCATTTTAATAAAGCCCAAGGGCGAGAGCAAATATTGCTTTGTCAGCGCAAACACCGAAAAGGTGCTCGGACTCCCTGCAAGCTATTTTACGGGGCGCTCCGCTATACGCACGCTCAGAGAAAACGTTGATGAAGAAACCGCGGATAAGGTCATAAAGACCCTTTCCGAATCCGACGGCAGCGGCGGATGCACGGTCGATATACCGTTCAAGACCGGCGACGGCAGGGATATTACGCTCAGGTGCGCGTTTTCTCCGATAGTAACGGGCGGCGTGAAGTCGCACTATGTCTGCGTTGCAACGGACATAACAAGTGATATCGACGCTCAGCTTCTTCTGCGCAATTCCGTTGAGCTTGCGCAGGACTCCAGCCGTGCAAAGGGCGAGTTTTTGTCGCACATGTCGCATGAGATACGCACGCCCATGAACTCCATAGCCGGGCTTACATACCTTGCACGCGAGATGGTCGGCGAGGGACGTGATGATGAGCTGCGCGACTATCTCAACCAGATCGACCAGTCGTCCCAGTATCTTCTCAGCCTGCTGAACAATATCATGGACATGAGCAAGATCGAAAGCAGCAAGTACGAGATAAATGCAAAGCCGTTCAATATCTCGTCGGTACTCGACGAGGTCTATTCCGTGTTCGGTGCAACGATGAGCACAAAGGGCATAAGGCTTACTATAAATTCCGACGCCGTGACAAGTCCCGATGTTATCGGCGACGAGATATCGCTCAGGAAAATTCTAAACAACCTTTTGTCTAACGCAAATAAATTCACAAGATCCGGCGGCAGAGTAACGATTTTTGCCTCGCAGAAGCAGATGAATGAAAAATCGTCTATCCTGCATCTTGAGGTTGCCGACACAGGAGTCGGCATAAGCGAGGAGTTTATTGGCCATCTGTTCGAGCCGTACACGCAGGAAATGAGCGAAAACGGCGGCCGGGCGGCCGGAAGCGGCCTCGGAATGGCAATATGCAAGAGCATGATCGACCTCCAGGGAGGAAGTATATCCGTGCGCAGCAGACTCGGCGAGGGCACGACGTTTTATGTCGATATCCCGTATTCGCTCGGTAAAGCCGCGGTCAAGAAAACCGAGGCGGTTAACTGCTCTGCGATAAGCGGACGCAGGATAATGGTCGTAGATGACGTTGCCATCAACACAACCATCACCTGCCGCCTGCTCGAGCGGCACGGAGCCGTCGTCGATTGCGCCGAAAACGGCAGGGAAGCGACAGAGCTTTTTGCCTCAAAGCCCGATTATTATTACGACTGCATCCTTATGGACATCCAGATGCCGGAGATGAACGGCATCGAGGCGGTCTCGCGCATCCGTGCCTCCGGCAAGCGATACGGGCCGACGGTGCCGGTGCTCGCGATGACGGCCGATGCGTTTATAAACGAGCAGGGCGGAGCTTTGAGCGATTTCTCGGGCTATATCATAAAGCCCGTAAAGCCGGATGAGCTTTACGCAAAGCTTGCCGGCATATTTGAAAACCAGCGAGGTATACATGCTTAAAAAACTATTCAAAAAAGGGCAGACTGCGGCCGAAGCGGTCTGGAACAGCAAGTATTATCTGCCGTTTCTGCTGTTGACGGAATTTATCGCAGTGTTCTGCGATGCGGCGCTTGAGTGCATGTATTTTTATGTGTTCCTATGCGTTTTGTTCATGATATTTTCGGATGATCTTCTGTCCATCATTCCGACCGTCATGTTCACACTTCTGACTTCAGTGTCGTACTACAAGGATTTTTCCGTGCTTACGCAGTACATGTGGTATGCAATAGTGCCGTTTGCCCTCGCGCTTTTGTTTAACCTTATTTATTACCGCCGAAAAATCGTTTTCGGCAAGCTCACATATCCCTATATTGCCGTTTCGGCGGCGCTTATCATCGGAGGTGTCGGAGTAATATCCGCAGATGATTACTTTGAGCCTATTGGGCTTTACTACACTCTCGGTCTCGGCCTCGGTCAGTTTGTGCTCTATCTGATCTTCCGATCGCGGCTCGAGAATGAGTGCAGCTATGACCGCGTCGAGCGCGTTGCCCGAATCCTGTACACCGGAGGACTTTTGTTCGTTGTCGTGGTCCTTGGATTTTATATTCAGAACCTGGATAAATTTATAGAGAAAGGCGGAGTGCTGTTTTTCAAGCAGCGCAACTTTGTCACAAGCGTTTTCCTCATGGTCATACCCATGATATGCATCCTTGTCCGCCGCAGCAACCTGTATCTTATCGGCACGGTGCTTATGTACATTGCAATGATAATGACCGGCTCGCGCAGCGGACTTCTGTTCGGCTCGTTTCTGCTCCTTGTGTGCCTTGCATACATTTATATTAAAAACAAAAAGCACCGCCGGTTTTATAATTGGCTTTTCGGCGTATCTATAGTAGTAATTGCCGCGCTTGCGATCACATTTTTGCCGCAGCTGTATGCCGCACGCATTGAAAATGCGGCGGTCGGAGATAAAACGCGTATTGAGTTTATAAAGCTCGGCGTGGAAAACTTCCTGGCTCACCCGATATTCGGCATAGGCATTGCCAACATGAAGGATGTCGGTATATTTAAGGCATACGTTCCCGGAAGTCTTATGTTCTATCATAATGCCGTTATCCAGGTCATAAGCTCGATGGGACTCGTAGGCGTTGCGGCCTATGGATGGATGCTGTTTTCACGGCTCAAAATGCTGTGGATAGGGCGAAAACGCAAGCGCATTGCCGTTTTTGCGCTGTCTTACATAGGCATAGGCTTAATGAGTATGACAAACCCCGGCATATTCTGCCCGTTTCCAGAAGCAGGACTTATAACGCTTATGTTTGCAATTATAGAAAAAGAGGAAGAAAAAATATAAAATGGAGGAAGAAAAATGAAAAGAGCACTCAGCATCGTGCTGGTACTCGTGCTGCTCGTCTCAATAGCGCCAATGTCGGTGTTTGCGGCGGATAACGGCTACGATACCATCACAGGCACCGTCATGTTCAATGCCGGACATGACGACATGGAGACGGATCACCCGTGTCCGTTTACCTACAGTGACGGTTACTTTACCGAAACTGCGTATAAGTACAGGCAGGACCTTGCCGCCGCGACAATGGCGATGTGCCTTGCCGCTGGAAACGTCGCCGATCCCGAGCGATACAGGGAAGGCCCGGCAAATCTCGAGAATTTCTTCGATCAGATCGGTTTTGAGGACTTCGAGGCGAATGCCGACTTCACGAATCGCCCCGGCCGCAACACCTTCGGCGTTGGTATCGCAAACAAAGAGATCCGCGTAAACGGCGAGAAGTACACCGTCATTGCTGTCGGCCTGCGCGGCTGCGGTTACTACGCCGAGTGGGCAGGGGATCTGAACGTCGGCCTCGATGGCGAGCACACCGGCTTTGCCATCTGCCGCGAAAAGGCGCTTGCGTTTCTTCAGACCTACCTTGCAAAGCACAGCGAGATAAGCGGCAAGATCAAGCTCTGGTGCACCGGCTACAGCCGCGGAGCGGCAGGCGCAAATCTGCTCGGCGGTGCACTTGACGACATGTATCTCTCCGGCGCTTCCGTCGGCAAAAACGTCACCCTCTCTCCGAAGGATATGTATATCTACACCTTCGAGGCACCCATGGGAGCCGATGCTTCCAAGGTCGGCGGCAGAATCTATGAGAACATCCACAACGTCATTAACTACAACGACCTCGTCGTTCGCGTAGCGCCCGAGTGCATGGGCTTTGCGCGCTACGGCGTTGACCACGTCATGCCGTCGGCAAAGCTCGACTCAAACTATTCGCAGCTCAAGGATAGCATGCTCAAGGTGTTCTCAACCTTTGAAAACGCCGGCAAATACCGCATCGACGACTTCAAATATGTCACCGTTACTCCCGGCGCGACTGCCGACAAGATCATCTCCGGCATCCGCGGCGATGTTATGACTCAGGGCGAGTTCCTCGATAAATTCGTCGAGAAGCTCTTCACCGAGGTGTTCACCACCCGTGCCGAGGTCTATGCCGCGCAGGACGATATTCAGGAGCTTGTTCTGCCGTTGATCGGCACCTATCCCGACCAGTGGGAGACCGTCAAGCAGAGCCTCGCGGAAAACGCGAGGGATAACATGGCGCGCCTGATCTCGTCGCTGATGAAGGGCGAGGACAGCGCCGTGACCGTCGTTGCGGATATCCTGCTCGACACCATGCGCGCAGCCGGCATCACCGAGTATAACGCCCAGCAGGTCAAGGAGATGGTGCGGCCGCTGGTCAAGATGCTCATGAAGCTCGTCTCGGCCTGCCCGGACGAGACCGCCACGCTTCTTTATAACATCGTCGGCATCATGAGCGCGCACTACGGCGAGCTGGGCATGTCCTGGATGCTGAGCATCCCTGCCGACTACATGACCTCGAAGCAGTCTGGCGAGCTGTACGAGCCGCTGCCGTTTATCGACGTTCCCGATAATGCATGGTATCGCCCCGAGCTTGTTTACGCCTACGAAAACGGCCTTGTCAACGGTACGACGGCAAACACCTTCTCGCCGAACGCCATCGTAACGCGTGCGCAGGTCGTGACGGTACTATACCGCATGGCAGGCTCGCCCTCGGTCAAGGGCATGAAATGCCCATTTGCCGACAACACCGCAGCGTGGAGCCGCGACGCGATCACATGGGCATATAACGCCGGCGTTGCCAACGGCTTCACCGACTCTCGCTTTGCAGGCTCAGCTACCGTAACTCGCGAGCAGCTCGCGGCGTTCCTGTTCCGCTATGCCGACAAGGTGGTATCCGGCGGCACGCTCAAAGCGCCCCTGTCATATGCCGACAGCTTCCGCGACGCAGCCTCCGTCAGCGCCTATGCTGTCCCGGCCATGCGCTGGGCGAATGTAAACGGCATCATAAACGGCCGCACCGGCGGTATCCTCGACCCGACCGGCAGCGCAACACGCGCAGAATTCACCTGCATGATCTCCCGTTTTTCAATGGCGAATTTTTAGAGGCGCACTGCCGCCCCTGCCGATACGGATATTTCCGGCATCCCGACCGGAAACTGCATAAAAAACCATTGCTGCCTCGCACTGCATCGGTGCGAGGCAGCTTTTTTGTACGCCGTACCCCTAATTGGCTCCCCCTGTCAAGGGGAGTAGGCAGCTTTGCTGCCGAGGGGTTGAATTAAAACCTATTAACTATCAGCTATTAGCTCTCCGCTGCGGCCACCGGCCGCTTGTAGGGAACGGACTTTTTTAGTGGCGATTCGCCGCACCTACGGATACATGTATCTCTGGCTGCCAGGTTCGGAACGCCGGTGGAAACCGTAACGTTTCGCCATACATTAGATTGTGCTATATTAGTGCAAAACTTTGTCTGCACCCCATTTGTCTTCCCCTTGCGGAGCTTGAGGGGAAGATGCCGCTTGCGGCAGATGAGGTGTAAATAAATCCGCGCCGCAGGCGCTACTTTGTTACAATATGTATCGGTTTTGCCTGCACCCACCGGTCGTGACACCCCCCACCGTATCGGCACAATGTGAATCCGCCACTAAGACCCCACCGTGGCATCCGCTGCGCGTCTTGCCCCACCTCCCCTTGGCAGGGGAGGCGAAAAGAACCACATCTCATCACCGCACCCCTAATTGGCTCCCCCTGTCAAGGGGAGCAGTCGGCTTTGCCGACGAGGGGTTGAATTAAAAAATCCACAACCAAAATTGCACAAAGCCGCAAAAAACCGCCAAAACCGACACCTGTCACCACAATGTAATGACACGGGATGTAAAATTTCGCTTAAAAATCATATTTACTATTGATTTTTTTGCTAACTCTTAGTAGAATAAAGCCACGCAATAGTATGCGTTCGCGGCAGGCGATACAATATGTGGTGCTCTGCCGCAGGCGGTGGATTTTTTTAATTAAAAGGAGGAAAAATAATGAATGTAAGAAAACGCGGACTTGCGCTTCTCATGTGCATCTGCATGATCTTCACGCTCCTGCCGTTCTCGGCATTTGCGGACGGAACATCAAAGCCCGACGTTGTCTACGGTCAGTACGACAAAAGCGGCACCACATGGACGCAGGTCGCTAATGCAAAAGATACCGTCACAGAGACCGTTGACAATCAGGGGAATACGGTTACTTTGAAGAAGACGGCTAAGCCCACTGGTAATGAAAATGAGTACAAAATTGATCTTGAAGTCATAACTACCGAAACTTCATCCACCAAGGCCGGTGATGCCGCAACCGTGCTCGTCATTGATGTGTCAGGTTCAATGGATCGGTGTGCTGAGTGTGGTAGAGAGGTAGACGTACCCGATGCTCACAAATATTTTTATAGTCATGACTACGAAAGCCGTATTGCCGCAGCACAGACCGCAGCAAAGCAGTTCATTGATGCGTTTAAGAGCGACAGCGCAAAACGCTATGTTTCCGTTGTAAGCTTTAGTGGTGAAGCGGCAGTTAAGAGTGATTGGCAGAATGTATCTGTTAAGTCAGGATACGATAAGATAGTAAGCGCAATCAATGGTCTGAAGGCCAAGGGCGGCACAAATCTTGACGCCGGTCTGCAAACTGCAAACACTCAGCTAAGCAAAACCACAGTTGCGAGCATAAAAGCCAACGCAAAGAACGTTATCGCGCTTACCGATGGTATGCCCACTTTCTATGTTGGTGGGGACGGTAAGAACGGAAACCATGGCAGCACAGGTTGCCCGATCACAAACGATAAGACAGCGGCCAGCGCCACTACATTAAAAAACTCGGCTGCTCTGTATACAGTCTGCTTCGGCGCATCAAATGATAGGTGCTGGAGTGACTGGAGCTATAATAAACGTGATAATACATATGAATATTATGTATCAATACTTGACAAAATAAGCTGCTCAGATACCGGGCACGCACAGGACGGCCCCACTGTCGGCGCTTTCCTGAGAGACAGCATCGCAACTCCGGCAGCTGACGGCAAGACCTATGCTTATAATGCAGCCAACACTAAAGCTCTGCTGGATGTATTCAAGTCGATAACCGATACCATCACCGAAGGTATAAGCGCAGGCACTGTAAAAGATGGTCTGCCTACCGGTGTATCGTTTGTCGGTGATGCTCCCACCGCGTTTGTGGAAAATGCCGACGGAACATACAGCTGGGAACTCATTCCGGAAAATGCTAAAAAAGGAACAGACGGTGAAAAAACAACTTATACATATACGGTTTCGTATGTTGTAACGCTTGAAACGTCCGATCCTGAATTTAACGAGGACATTTATCATGCTCTCAACACGGAAACCACCTTCACCGCAGGAGGTAAAGTCTATAAATTCAACGTCCCCGGCGTAATGGGCACGGCTCCGAGATATAAGGTCACCTATGAGTACACAGGTACGGTTCCCACCGGCGCACCTGCACTCCCCGGTGAAGCATCCTGCAAAGCAGGAGATACTGTCAAAGTCGCTGCGGCTCCCACGCTCAATGGCTACACCTTCTCCGGCTGGACAACATCCGACGCAACCGTTGGCAGCGATGGCAGCTTCACCATGCCGAGCAAAAAAGTCACCCTCACCGGCTCGTGGACTTTGCGCTCCGACCTCAGCTACACCGTACACTACTATTGGAACGGAACGACTGATAAGGTCGCAGAAGACAAAACAGTTGATGATAAGACGTTTAACGAAACAGTTACCGAAACCCCGGTACCTGTCAACGGCTACACCCCGGTTTCCGCTGACAGCAAGACAATAACGATCGGAACCAACACAAATGCAAATGTGATCACATTCTACTACTATAAGAATGTTGAACTCGTTGCCAATAGCGCTACCCACACATTTGATAACACTGCAAAAACTGTTAGCGACTATAAAGCATACAGCACCGAAGATACAGCCAAAGAGACTGAACTTAACATCACTTTCAATGGCGTGACAGCAACAAGAACAGAAACACTGCCTGGCACTTACGATGTCACATTCACCGGTACTACCGTAGGCGCTAAAGATACCAGCGATAAGTACATCGTAACGAAAGCTACCGATGGCAAGCTGATCATCAATCCGGCATATCAGATTATATACGAATATAAAAACGCACCGGAAAATGCACCCACATGCCCCGTTGATAATACCTACTATGTTGACGGCACTACAGTAAGCCCCCTCCAAAATCCCGGCACTCTTGATGGCTACATTTTCTCCGGCTGGAAGATCAACGGCGAAGGCGATGCAGTCACCGGCGTCACTTTTGCTGGCGCGAACATAACGCTCATTGGCGAGTGGAAGCCTATAACCGGACTCACCTGCACGATAAACTATATTTGGAATGGTAATAAGACGACTCCGATAAGGACTGATACAATCGATGGGCTCACTTATAATGAAGTCGTTACAAAATTCCCGATGGAAATCCCCGGGTACACTCCAGTATCCAATAATTCTCAGGAAATTATAGTCAAGACAACCGGCAATGTTATCAACTTCTACTACTACAAGAACGTAACGCTTGAATCCAATAGCGGCAAGTTCACCTACAACGGAAAGGATCACAGTGTTTCCGGCTATGATGTAATTACCAAGGCGGATAACGGTAAAGACGTAAAAGTCGATGCTGAATTCATAGGCGTTTCCGCTTCTCGCACTGAGAAGGATGTTGGAAGCTATCCTGTAACGTTTAAGTTTAAAGGTAATCTTGTCGACAAGGAAGGTCTTATCGGCAAAATTGATAGTAATTTGTACTACATAGTTTCTGATGTGAAGGAAGGCACTCTCACGATCGAGAAAATCAAGGACGAAGTTACAGTCAAGATCACCGGCAATACCAAAACTGTTACCTATAACGGCAAAGAACATAACGTCACCGGCTATGCAACCGACGTAGGCGATAAGCCTATAACAGTAGCCCTGAAAGACGGCAAGGTTGCAGAAGCCAAGGGCACAGATGTTGGAACGTACTACATGCAGCTCACAGCAGCAGGCTTTGTTGTTACCTCTGATATCTATGCGAATATCAAGGTCATAGTAGAAGACGGTTGGCTCAAGATCAATCGCCGCCCCATGCCCCCTGTCAATCCCCCGATAACCGACAAGATCACGGTCGAGATCACCGGCAACAGCGACAGCGTCGTGTATGACGGCACCGAGCACAGCGTCAAGGACTACACCGTGAAGATCAGCGACTCGCGCTACACCGAGAAGGACTTCACCTTCTCTGGCAAGGCACTCGCAAGCGGCATAAACGCCGGAACCTACGAGATGGGTCTCAAGGCCGATCAGTTCAAGAACACCAACGCGCGCTTCAAGAACGTTGAGTTCATCATCAAGGCAGACGGCGTTCTGACGATCACGCAGCGTCCTCTGACCATCACGGCCGGCAGCGCCGAGGGCATCGCCCCCGTAACCTGCGATAAGTACACCGTCGAAGGTCTCGCGACCGGCGACAAGGTCGATTCCGTCAAGATCACCGGCATCCAGAGCGAGCCGGGCGAGTCCCCGAACGTAGCGTCCGACGCAGTCATCAAGAACGCAAAGGGCGAGGACGTCACCGCAAATTACAAGATCACCTATGTTGACGGCGTTCTCAAGGCAATTGAAGTCCTCAATAAGGAGATCCACTTCAACTATGTCATCGGCTACACCGACGGAACCATCCGCCCGAGCAACAACATCAGCCGCGCAGAGGTAGCAACTATCTTCTTCCGCCTGCTGACAGACGAGGCACGCGAGCAGTACACGACGACCGCAGGCAACTTCACCGACGTTAAGGCCGGCATGTGGTGCAACCGCGCGATAGCAACGCTTACGAACATGGGCATCATCAAGGGCTACACCGACGGCAGCTTCCAGCCGAACAAGAGCATCACCCGTGCTGAGCTTGCAACGATCATCGCGCGCTTTGCAAAGCTCGACGTCAACACCAAGACCTTCAGCGACATCACCGGCCACTGGGCACAGAAGAACATCGAGCTTGCCGCAGGCAACGGCTGGATAAACGGCTATGAAGACGGCACCTTCCGCCCGAACAAGAGCATCATCCGCGCAGAAACCTTCGCAATGATAAACCGCGTCCTCGATCGCCAGACCGAGAGCGTATCCGACCTCCTGCCGACGTCCGAGATGAACATGTGGAGCGATAACCTGAACGAAAACGCATGGTACTACAAGGATGTACAGGAAGCAACGAACTATCATAAGTGCGACCGCGTGGGCAACAGCGTTTACGAGAAGTGGACCGAGAAGGTTCCCGACATCGACTGGGCATCTTACCAGATCTGATCGCAAAAACCAAAACCTATCACAAGGCAGCTTGTCTGCCTTGTGATTTTTTTATGTG
>ENA-UOOD01002153-UOOD01002153.1-human-gut-metagenome-genome-assembly--contig:-CS67-NODE-2153-length-18246-cov-3.567259_pt1 | contig 18246 bp, 15 predicted proteins | sample MGYA00242464_ERZ724011 | MGnify/ENA metagenome assembly ERZ724011 | reverse complement strand
GCCAGAATCTGTCTTATCTGGGCTGTCATATGTATGGTGTGATTGATAATGAGATGGCGATTCAGGATCTGTATAATATGCCGTTGCTGATTCTGATTTGTGCTGTGACCGCGGGGTTTATCATGCTTCTTTGCCTGTTTTATCTTCAAAAAACACTGCATCCGTTGTCAAATCTGGTCAGCAAAATGGCGATCAGCCGGAGAAAAGAGTTCCGTGAGTATATTCCGGTAGAAGGAACTTGTGAAGTGCAGCAGCTTGCCAGTACCTACAATGAAATGCTCGATGACATTCAAAATTATATCGGGGAACTGCTTGATACCCAGCGGGCGCAGCGCAAGGCGGAGATTAAGGCATTGCAGATGCAGATCAATCCCCATTATATTTACAATACACTTGCAAGCATTAAGTGGCTCGTGTATAAGAATGATACCGAAAAAACAACGCGCACGATTGATGCATTTATCAGCCTGCTGCGCAATACGATCAGCAACACGGAGGAAATGGTTTCTGTGGAACAGGAGCTGGTCAACATTGAAAATTATATTCTGATTAATCATACGCGCTACGGAGATCAGATTCGTGTGGAATATGAGATTCAGCCGGACTGCTATAACTGTAAGCTTCCGAAACTGGTGTTACAGCCATTTGTGGAAAATGCGTTTTTCCATGGATTTCCGTCCGGGCAACAGGGAACTATCTGTGTGCGTATGCGGCGCGTGATGCTCGATGAGACGGAGGAAGTATTAGAGATTCAGGTAGCGGATGACGGAGTAGGCATGGAGACCGGAGAGCCGAAGAAAATTGTCAAAAACCGGAAAGAACATTTTTCCGGAATCGGGGTGCAGAATGTGCAGGAGAGGCTTGCGCTGATTTACGGGAAACGGGAGGAACCGGATTTTTACATTCATATTGACAGCGTGCCGGGGCATGGAACTACGATACGGATTCGTATTCCCAATATATGACAGACGATTGCGAAAGGAGAAGTTATGAGAAAAAGGTTTGTGGCAATTGCACTGCTTGTGGCGGTACTGTTAAGTATGATAGCCTGTGGCAGCAGCAGGACGCAGGTCACTTCCGAGTCTGTGGAGAAAAAGGATGACAGCATCCGGATATGGGCATGGGATGATACCTTCAATGCCAAGGCAGCACAGCTTGCAGCAGAGTACTACCGGAAAAAACATCCGCAGGCACCACGGATTGAAGTGACAACGAAGGAACGGGAGGAGATTCTTTCGGATGTGAAACTGCTGTTGTCCTCACAGGTGTATGATCAGCTTCCCGATGTGATCATGATTGAGGATTATGATGTGCAGGATGTGTTGCAAAATTATGAAGAGGAATTTGTTGCGCTGGATGACCGTGTGGATTATGACAAGTATGTGGATTATAAACGCAAACTGGTGGAACACGATGGAAAGTCCTATGGAATCCCGTTTGACTGCGGGATAGCGGCACTGTTTTACCGGCTGGATATTTTACAACAGGCAGGATTTAACGAATCGGATATGCAGAATCTGACCTGGTCGCGTTATATGGAAATCGGGCAGCAGGTGTATGAAAAGACCGGAGTTCCCATGTTGACGCTTGATCCGACGGATCTGCCGCTGGTGCGTATCATCATGCAAAGCTGTGGGCGCTGGTATGTCGCGCAGGATGGAGTGACAGCGGATATCCAGCAGAATGAGGCATTGCGGCAGGCGCTTGATATCTATACAGAACTTTTGGAGAAAAATCTTGGAATGAGCGTCAATGGCTGGAATGAATTTATCAGTGCATTTCAGAATGGAGAAGTGGCTTCTGTCATCAGTGGTGGATGGGTGCTTTCTTCTATTAAAGAAAATCAGGAGCAGTCCGGGCTGTGGCGTGTGACCCGTATTCCACTGGTGGAGAACAATCAAGATGCAGTTCCGGCATCAAACGTGGGTGGAAGTGCCTGGTATATTTTAAAAAATTCCGCACATGCGGCGGTGGCGGCAGATTTTATGACAGAAATGTTTGCGGAAGATGCGGAGTTTATGAACACACTTGTAGAACAGATCGGCATTATGCCATCGCTGAAAGATCTGTCGGTGCTTGAAAGTTATCGCAATACGGATGCTTTTTTTGGAGGACAGAGTGTTACGCGTTTACTTAACGGTTTTGCATCTGTAGTGCCCACGGTCAATTATGGCAGCAAGACATATGAAATAGAGGATATTTTAGAGTCTGAGTTTCAAAATGAACTTTCCAATGGAAATATGGATTCCTGCCTGAAGAGGGTGCAGATGAAGGCGGAGGCGGTTGCGCGGGAGTAAACAGGAAGAAAAATGTGAAATGGAATCGGATGTTTCATCGGGTTCCATTTTCTTTGTAAAAAATTTCTAAAATCGTAAATAAATGCAAATCTTATAAAAAATCCCATAAAATTGTGAAAATTTATAATAACTTACTTCTAAGTAAAACGGTTGCGCAAGTGTTAAACTTAACCCATGTTAAAAACAAGTCAAACTTTTGGGAGGAAAACACTATGAAGAAAAAACTTATTTCAACACTGCTTATGGGTGCTATGGCACTTTCACTGGTAGCCTGTGGAGGAGGCGGCAACAGCGCCGATAAGGATTCCACACAGGCAAAGGCAGCAAAAAGCGGTGACAGCAATACCCTGACGGTATGGTGCTGGGACGCATTTAACATGGATGCAATGAAAGATGCGGCAGCTATTTATGAGAAAGATCATCCGGATGTCAAGATTGATGTGCAGGAGACACTTTCCAATGATGTACAGACACTGGTACAGACGTATGCGATGAGCGGAGAGCTGGATTCTCTTCCGGATATTTTCCTGATGGACGATCAGGTATTTTCCAAGTATCTGCAGAATTATCCGGAAGTATTTGCAGATCTGACCGATTCCGGTATCAACTTTGACGATTTTGCTCCATCTAAGGTTTCTAACTCTGTAGTGGATGGAAAGAATTATGGAGTTCCTTACGACAGCAACACCGTAATCGCATGCTACCGTACCGATTACCTGAAAGAGGCAGGATACACGGTGGATGATCTGACAGATATCACATGGGATGATTTCATCAAAATCGGTGAGGATGTCAAGGAAAAGACCGGTATGCCAATGCTGACAAATGTACAGGGCGAGCCGGACTTACTGAACATGATCCTGCAGTCTGCTGGAATCTCTGTATTTGATGAGAATGGAAAGATTGCGTTAGACGGCAATGAGGGCTTAAAGGAAGCCATGAATGTGTATATTGATCTGGTAAACAAAGGAATCTTACAGGAACAGACCGACTGGTCCGGTTATCAGGGTTCTATCAATAACGGAACTGTTGTGGGAACCATCAATGGTTCCTGGATCTGCTCAACGATTATGTCTACCGATCAGGAAGAACAGAAAGGCAACTGGGCGGTAACCAATATGCCAAAACTGAATGATTATCAGGGAGCAACAAACTACAGTGCACAGGGTGGTTCTACATGGGCAATTTCTTCCACCTGCAAAAATTATGATCTGGCCGTTGATTTCTTTAAGTCCACATGGGATGGAAGCACAGAATTCTATGATCAGATTTTAACAGACCTTGGTGCAATTGCAACGTATTTACCGGCAGCAGATTCGGATGCTTACAATAAGCCAAGCGAGTATTTTGGAAATGAGGCAATTTACTCCAAGATCGTATCTTACGGAAGCAACATTCCAACCATCAACAAGGGAATTTACTGGAAAGAGGAGAAAGAAGCACTTGGAGTGGCTCTGTCACAGATTATCGGTGGAAAAGCAGATATGGATTCTGCAATCAAAGAGGCACAGAGTACAGTAGAGTTTAATGTCGGACAGTAAAAAGGTCTGAAAGATACCGGCTTGTGGAAACACAGCCGGTATCGCAGATATGAGGCAGGAAAGGATCTATTTATGAAACAGAAATTTACGGGGACGAAAAGAAGGAATATGACCGGCTGGGCATTTTTGCTTCCGGCTACCATACTGATCTTTGCGATGAGTTTTTACCCGATGATCCAGGCGTTTATCCTCTCCTTTAAGAGTGGAATCGGCAACAATCTGGTCTGGTCGGGACTGAGCAATTATAAGCGTCTGTTGGGAGACGGCGTGTTTAAGACTGCAATGGTCAACAACTTTGTGTACCTGATCATTCAGGTACCGGTAATGCTGATTCTGGCAATTTTACTTGCTGTGCTTTTAAATAAGCCGCATTTGAAATGTAAGGGACTGTTCCGTACTGCAATCTTTTTGCCATGCTGTACCGCGCTGGTTTCCTACTCCATTATCTTTAAGACATTATTTGCATATGACGGTTATGTCAACACGGTGCTGTTGCATCTGGGACTGATTCATTCCCGTATCAACTGGCTGGGACAGACAAGTACCGCAAAAGTAATTTTAATTATTGCATTGATCTGGAGATGGACCGGTTACAATATGGTATTTTATCTGGCCGGTTTACAGAATATTGATGGTTCTTTGTATGAGGCAGCAACGATTGACGGAGCGGGACCAGTGAAGACATTTTTCCATATTACACTGCCATTGCTTCGTCCGACAATCCTTCTGACAACGATTATGTCCATCAATGGAACCCTGCAGCTGTTTGATGAATCTGTAAACCTGACAGGCGGCGGACCTGCGAACTCAACACTTACGATGTCCCACTATATCTTCAAGACATCCTTTGAGTATAATTCCCAGTTCGGATATGCGGCAGCAATGTCCTATGTGATCTTTATTCTGGTAGCAATCCTGTCCTTTATTCAGATGAAAGTAGGTGATAAGAGATGAGAAAAGTAAAAAATGCAGCAGTATATATCGTTTTGATTCTGGCATCCCTCATCTCGGTATTTCCGTTATACTGGATGATTGCGGCAGCAACGAATAACAGTACCGATATTCTCGGTGGCAAATTGACAATTGGAGCAAATCTGGCCAGCAATCTGACAAACCTTCTGGCACGTCAGCAGATTGGCAGGGCATTTTCCAATTCTATGTTTTATTCGGTAATTTTAAGTGTGCTTTCCCTGCTGATCTGTTCCATTGCAGGATATGCATTTGAAATTTACCACGATAAGGCAAAAGACGTTTTGATGTCTGTTTTGCTTCTTGCAATGATGGTTCCGTTTGCAGCGACACTCATTCCGCTGTTTAAAATGTTTACCGGACTGCATCTGCAAAGTACATGGATCGCTTATGTACTGCCGACGCTGTCCACACCGTTTTTGATCATGATGTTCCGACAGAGCGCACGCTCTTTCCCGACAGAGATCATAGAGGCGGCAAGAATCGACGGACTTGGAGAACTTCAGATTTTCTTTAAAATCTTTATGCCGACCATGAAGTCCACCTACGCAGCAGCCATGACAGTAACGTTCATGAATGCGTGGAACAATTACTTATGGCCAAAGGTTATTATGATGGATGATACCTCCCAGACCATGCCAATGCTGGTTGCAAACCTCTCCAGCGGCTATAGCATTGATTACGGCGTGCTCATGCTTGGGGTACTCATCTGTTCCCTCCCGACCGGCATTCTTTTCCTGGTTCTGCAGAAAAGTTTCGCAAACGGAATTGTGGGAGCTGTCAAAGGATAATATGGCATACCCGATACCGTGGGTTTTCAGGATTTCAATGAAATCGGAAACCCACGGTTTTTATTATTCCTTCCAGACATCAGCAGGAAAATTCTTGCATGAATATAGTAATAAAAACTATGTGTAAAAGAAATGAATACAAATACATATTGACAAAGAAACTATATTGCCATATACTGAAAATTGTTTGATAGTCAAACAGTTTTGAAATATGGAGGAAACGTGCATGATAAGCACATATACATCAAAGTTGAAACAACTGCAGATCGGGGATCTGATTGCAAAAATTCCGATCATCCAGGGTGGCATGGGGGTAGGAATCAGCAGAAGCCATCTGGCGGGAGCTGTGGCAAAGGAGGGCGGTGTAGGTATCATTTCTACTGCGCAGATCGGCTACGATGAAGAAGGCTTCGAGAATGATCAGGCAGGCTGTAACTTAAAAGCCATCAAAAAACATATCCGGAAAGCAAAGGAGCTTGCCTGTGGAAACGGACTTGTGGGTGTCAATATTATGGTTGCATTAAAGCATTACAAAGAGCATGTCCGGGCAGCAGTTGCGGCAGGGGCAGATGTGATTATCAGTGGAGCCGGGCTTCCTATGAATCTGCCGGAGCTTGTCAGCAAAACCTGCCGGACAAAGATAGCTCCGATTGTATCCTCGAAGCGTGCAACCCAGCTGATATTGAAGATGTGGGCGCACCGCTATGACCGCACGGCGGACTTTATTGTAGTGGAGGGACCGAAGGCCGGCGGGCATCTAGGGTTTTCCAATGAACAGCTGGCACATATGGATGCCATTAATTTTGACGGAGAGATCCGGCAGATTATCGACTGCAAAAAGGAATACGAACAGCGGTATCAGAAAAATATTCCGGTCATTGTGGCCGGCGGGATATTTGATCAGAAAGATATTTCGCATGCGCTGGATCTCGGCGCAGATGGTGTGCAGATTGCCAGCCGCTTTGTTGCAACCGAAGAATGTGATGCATCGGAGGCATACAAGGAGGCGTATATTCACGCCAGTGAGGAAAATATCGAGATTATCCAAAGTCCGGTCGGTATGCCGGGACGTGCACTGCGCAATAAGTTTATCGATCGTGTAAAGCGCGCAAAGCTGCCAATCAGTAAGTGTTACAACTGTCTGGAAAAATGCAGTCCGCAGAAAGTTCCTTACTGTATTACGAAAGCATTGATCGATGCCGTGCGCGGGGATGTGGAAAACGGTCTGGTATTCTGTGGGGCGAATACGGGGCGGATTCACGAGATCACTACGGTACATCATCTGATGCAGGAGCTGGCTGGAGATCTACAATAAAAATGGTTTGTGTGATTTTTCCTTGGAATCAAAGAATTCCTGTAGTAAAATAAAAAGTAAAGCAGTAATGCAGATACGGTAAAACAGGAAAGAAGGAGAACACGCAGCATGACGGTGGCCGCACACGGTGGGGATATTTATCAAAATCAGATCACATATGATTTTTCTGTAAATACCAATCCGCTGCCGTTGCCGGAGATATTGCAGAAACGGATGGCGGAAGCGGCTGTTCACAGCAACCGTTATCCACAGTATGACAATGTGCTGTTGCGGGAACGGCTTGCAGCACTTTATGGTTTTTCAACAGAAGAAATAGTGTGTGGCAACGGAGCATCCGAATTATTTGTTGCGATTGTGCATGCACTGCGCCCGAAGCGGGTGGGCATTTTGGCTCCTTCTTTTTCGGGATATGCCTGGGCAGCTCAGACAGTGGGAGCCGAGGTATGCAGTATCCCGTTGCAGGAAGAAAATAATTTTGCCATGGACATGGCACAGATGGAGTCATTGTGCAGGCATCTGGATGGAATCAGCTTATTATTTTTGGCGAATCCAGCGAATCCGGCGGGAAACAAAATGGAAGCGTCTCTTTTGGAGACGCTTCTTGACGTGTGTGAAAAGAAACAGATTACTGTGGTGCTGGACGAATGTTTCATTGCATTCACGGGGACGGAAGGATATGTTTCCTGGATCCGGAAATATCCGCATCTGATTGTCGTGCGGGCATATACAAAGATCTATGCGATTCCGGGAATCCGGCTGGGGTATCTGCTGGCGCAGAAAGATATCTGTGAAAAAATTGCGCATCAGCTGCCGGAGTGGAATGTATCTGTGGTTGCGCAGCGGATCGGCATGGATATTCTGAATGATTCGCTTCCTGGTTGGAGTCGTAGAAAGTATCTGAAGGATACGATTGGGCTGATTCAGGAAGAAAAGCACTTTTTAAAACACGAGTTAACAAAAATTTTCCTTCTGAAGCTAATTTTTTGTTGCTGAAAACACAAATTCCACTGTACAGATTATTGCTGGAAAGAGGAATTCTGATCCGAAACTGCGCAAACTATACAGGACTGGGACAGGACTTTTACAGAATTGCCGTAAAAGGTCATCCAGAAAATGTACAACTGATTGAGGCATTGCTGGATATAAAGAAGAAAGGGGAAGAAAAACGTTATGGAAAACATTGAATATGTTCTTCCGGGAGAGATTGAAAAACGAAGTTTTGCCATCATAGGGGAAGAACTAAAGGAGCGTGGTATCGTGCTTCCACCGGAGCAGGAGCCGGTGACAAAGCGCGTGATCCATACAAGTGCGGATTTTGATTATGCAAAGACGATGACGTATTCTCCTCATGCCGTGCAGATTGCCAAAGAACTGATTGCAGGTGGCGCTGACATTGTCACGGATACCAATATGGCGCTTGCAGGCATCAACAAAAAACGGTTAGGGGAATTTGGAGGAACGGTGCATTGTTTTATGGCGGACGAGGATGTGGCGCGGGAGGCAAAGACGCGGCAGGTGACACGTGCGACGGTCAGCATGGAACATGCAGCAAATATTGACAAACCTGTAATTTTTGCCGTGGGAAATGCGCCGACGGCATTGATTTCGCTCTATGAACTGATGCAGAAAAGTGATTGGCGTCCTGCATTTATTATTGGAGTTCCGGTGGGATTTGTAAATGTAGAGGCGGCAAAAGAACTGATTTTAAAAACCGATGTGCCGCATATTGTCAACCGCGGTAGAAAAGGCGGCAGCAATGTAGCGGCAGCAATCGTAAACGCACTGTTATATCAGATCCGGCCGGTATAAAGGAAAGAAGGAGGCGTATCTGGTGTGAGGTACGGATTTACAACCGGCAGCTGTGCTGCCGCTGCTGCAAAGGCTGCGGCATATATGCTTCTGACGGGAAAAATAAAAAACTGTATAACGATTGAGACCCCAAAAGGAATTCCATACACTGCGGAAGTGACGGATATCGTGCGTGGGGAATCTCAGGTTTCCTGCGCTGTGGTCAAGGATGGCGGCGATGATCCGGATGTGACCAGCGGAAGTAAAATCTGTGCCACGGTCACCGCGGACAACCGTGGGGATGGAGAAAAAGAACTTCTGCAGATTGACGGAGGAAAGGGTGTGGGCCGTGTGACGAGACCCGGACTGGATCAGCCCGTAGGCAATGCCGCAATCAATCATGTGCCGCGGGAAATGATCACCCGGGAAGTGCAGGAAGTGTGCCGGATTTGTGATTTTCACGGAACACTGCATATTCTGATTTCTGTGCCGGATGGGGAAGCACTTGCAGAGCGTACGTTTAATCCAAGACTGGGGATTGTCGGGGGAATCTCAATACTGGGAACGACAGGAATTGTGGAACCCATGAGCAGTCAGGCACTTAAGGAGACCATCCGTGTGGAACTCCGCCAGCAGCGTGCAGAAGGGCAGACCATTGCGGCAGTTTCACCGGGAAATTATGGACTGGATTTCATGCAGCAGACCTATGGATATGATCTTGATCGCAGTGTGAAATGCAGTAATTTTATCGGTGAGACGATCGATATGGCGGCGGAACTGGGATTTTGTGCAATGCTTCTGACCGGACATATTGGAAAACTGATTAAGGTGGCTGGAGGCATTAATAACACCCATTCCCATGAGGGAGATTGTCGGATGGAACTTTTAGCGGCAGCCGGCATCCGTGAAAATGTATCTTTAGAATGTTTAAAGAAGATTTTAGATTGCGTCACAACCGAGGAAGCACTTGCGTTTATTGATGCCGAAGGTAAAAAAGAAGATGTTATGGAAGATATCATGAAAAAAATTGATTTCTATCTGAAAAAACGTGCGGCCGGTCGGTTACAGATTGCTTGTATTGTCTATTCCAATACCTACGGGCTGCTTGGGATGACTGCAAAAGCAGAAGAATTACTCAGGAGGTTGCTATGATTTATTTTGTCGGAGCAGGAAGCGGAGCACCGGATCTGATTACTGTGCGGGGAATGCGTCTGCTGCAGAAAGCAGATGTCATCATCTATGCCGGTTCGCTGGTCAATCCACAGCTTCTCGATTATGCAAAAGAGGGCTGTGAGATTCATAACAGCGCCAAAATGACACTTGAAGAGGTTATTTCGGTGATGGAACAGGCAGAAAAAAATAATTTAATCACGATTCGACTTCATACGGGAGAACCCAGTATATACGGAGCGGTGCGGGAACAGATGGATATTCTCGATCAGAAGGGGATTGCGTATGAGAGTTGTCCGGGTGTGAGTGCCTGTTTTGGAGCAGCGGCATCGCTGAATCTGGAATATACCCTTCCGGATGTGTCACAGTCACTGATCATCACCCGGATGGCCGGAAGGACGGCGGTACCGGAAAAGGAGAGTATTGAGAGTTTTGCCGCACACCATGCTTCCATGGCAATTTATCTGAGTACCGGAATGCTGGAGGAATTATCACGGCGCCTTGTAAATGGCGGATATGAGCCGGATACACCTGCGGCACTGGTGTACAAGGCAACCTGGCCGGACGAGGAAGCATATATCTGTACTGTGCAGGAGCTGGCGGCGGTGGCAAAGAAACATAATATTACAAAAACCGCTCTGGTGCTGGTTGGAGATGTAATATCAAATCAGCATTATACGCGCTCCAGACTCTACGCACCGGATTTTACAACTGAATTCCGCAAGGCAAAAACACCAAAAAACGCAGAAGACGATAGATTAATGCGTGACACGGATGCGGGGAAGGAGTTACCGGAATGATCCTGTATATGACCTGGTTTTCGGAACGTGGAAGAGAGTTTGCGGCACGAATCGCGGAACTTTCACTTTCTGTTTCGTATGGATTTTGGCAGAGCCGTTACGGTGGTCATCCTGCAGTTTCAAAGATACAGATAAGGGAAAGAGGAAACCGGTCACTTCCGGATTTTCTGGAGGAGGCTTTTGCACAACAGTTTCCCGTGATTTTCATTGGAGCTCTCGGGATTGCCGTACGGGCCATCGCACCTTTGATCCGCCACAAAACCGTGGACAGTCCGGTACTGGTGCTGGATGAGGCCGGACAGTTTGTGATTCCGGTGCTGTCTGGACATCTGGGTGGTGCCAATGAACTGGCGCAGCAGATCGCAGAATCATTGCATTCCGCTGCGGTTGTGACGACTGCAACGGACGTGAATGGGCTTTTTGCCGTTGATGTATTTGCAAGAAAAAATGGCCTGCGGGTGTGTAACCCCGAAGCGATCCGGCATGTGTCTGGAAAACTGTTACAGGGCGAAATCATTGTGATGGCGGTAGATCCGGCATGTATGTCCCCGGAGGAGGTGGCAGAATTACAGCCGCCAAAGGAAGTAAGGCTGATTTCGTGGAACGAAGCACAGGCAGGACATGCTGTGGATGTGTGGATTACAAAAAAAGAGCCACGGGAATACCGTAAAACGCTTATTTTAGCTCCGAAAACAACGGTGCTTGGCATGGGATGCAGAAAAAATAAAAGTTATAACGAGATAAAACAAATGATAAAAACATTGGTGGATAGCAGAAAAATAGACCTGAATGATATCTATGCCTTGGCATCGGTTGATGTGAAGGAAAAAGAATCCGGTCTGTGGGAGCTGGCACAGCATTTGCGGGTACCGTTTGTCGTTTTTTCTGCCGGAGAACTGAAAAAAGTGCCGGGTGATTTCACTGCATCCGCGTTTGTGGCTCAGACAGTGGGAGTGGATAATGTGTGTGAGCGTGCTGCGGTCGCTGCAGCAGACGGAGGTAGTTTGCTGATACATAAGCAGGCTATGGATGGCGTGACAATTGCCGTGGCAAAACGGGAGAAAATCGTATTGCAGTTTGTGTGAAACGAAAGGAAGGAGAAAGAAATGAAACACCGGATTTATGTGGTCGGTATGGGACCGGGACAGGAAAATATGATGACGCAGGAAGCCATGCAGGTGTTAGAAGCCAGTGATGTGATCATCGGTTATACCGTATATCTGAAATTGCTTGGGGAACGGTTCGGGTGCAAAGAATTATTGTCTACACCGATGCGGCAGGAGCGGGAACGCTGCCAGATGTGTTTCGAGAAGGCAAGAGAAGGCAAAAAAGTGGCATTGATCTGCAGCGGGGATGCCGGAATTTACGGGATGGCATCCCTAATGCTGGAAATCGGAAAATTATATGATGATTGTATCATTGAAGTAATTCCCGGAATAACAGCAGCAAGCAGCGGTGCGGCAGTGCTTGGGGCTCCTCTCAACCATGATTTTTGCGTGATCAGCCTGAGTGATCTTCTCACCCCGTGGGAGAGGATTAAAAAACGGCTGATTGCAGCGGCAGAGGGAGATTTTGCAATGGCAATTTATAATCCGTCGAGCCATAAACGGGCAGACTATCTGGAGCGTGCCTGCAGAATTCTGATGGAACACGGGGTGGAACCGGAGCGTGCCTGTGGGTATGTGGAAAATATCGGACGCGATGATACGAAAGCCGTAATCCTTCCCATGGAGGAACTGGTGCATACACCGGTGAACATGTTTACCACGGTATTTATCGGGAATTCCCAGACAAAAATTATTGATGGAAAGCTTGTGACACCGAGAGGATACCATATATAGCAGCAGAAAACGGGGAAGAGGAATAAGATGGCAGAGAAAGTGTTAATTTATGCGGGAACAACGGAAGGTCGTCTTCTCGCACAGGAACTTTCACGGGCACATATTGCCTGTGATGTGCATGTAGCAACCGAATACGGTCAGATGGTAATGCCGGAACTTGCCGGGGTGAAGGTCTGTGTAGGAAGACTGGACGTAGAGGAAATGCGCGCCCTGCTGAAAAAAAACGGACAGAACAACTATGCGGCAGTCGTGGATGCTACGCATCCGTTTGCCACAGAAGTGTCTGCCAACATCCGGGAGAGTACAAAAGGAAGTGGAATTCCATATCTGCGGCTCCAGCGGCGAATGGACGATGGAATCTGTAGCATACCGGAAAACGAAGGCATGAAAGAGCGCGCTGGAACCGTGCATGTGTTTGCCGATTATGAAAGCTGTGTCCAGGCACTTACGGACACATCCGGAAACATTCTTCTGACAACCGGAAGCAAAGAGCTGGCGGTATTTGCACCCCTGAAGGAGCGTTTGTTTGTGCGTGTGCTTCCCGGATTGGAGAGTATCGGTCTCTGTGAAAAGGCGGGTATCCGCGGAAAGCAGATTCTTGCGATGCAGGGCCCGTTTTCGGAGGAAATGAATCTGGCAATGATTCATCAGTTTTCGATCCGCTATCTGGTTACAAAAGCCAGCGGTGCGCACAGCGGATTTCAGGAAAAACTTGCGGCAGCACAGAAGGCAGGGATTACGGCATGCGTGATCGGAAAACAGGAACAGGAGCAGGGAATGTCTTATGCACAGGTAACCGAAACACTTTCCCGTCTGCTTGGACATACGATTTCCGGTCGTCCGGAGGTGGAAATTTCCCTGATTGGCATCGGTATGAGTGCAGCGACACTGACACAGGAAGCAAAAAGAGCGCTGGAAGAGTCTGATGTGGTTTTTGGGGCAGAACGGATGCTCGAAGTGGTGGAAAACAGTAAGGAAACCTATCCTTTTTATCTCGCAAAAGATATTTTACCGGTTTTGAGACAAAAGGAATCCAAAATGGATGGCCAGAAACTGAAAGTCTCCATATTATTTTCCGGAGATACTGGATTTTACAGTGGAACAGAAAAAATAAAAACAGAATTAAATAAAAATAATTACAAAAAAATTCGTATTTTTCCAGGAATTTCATCCGTTTCCTACCTTTCTGCGGCAACGGGAATTGCCTGGCAGGATGCAAAAATTATAAGTATCCACGGGAAAAAAGATACCGCAGAGACCAGAGCGCTCGTTCTCGATGCAATCCGGCATTTTCCCAAGACGTTTCTGCTGGTTTCCGGGGTGGAGGATGTCCGACGGATCGGATGCTGGATAGAAGAAGAAAAATTGACGCAAACCCGCATGATTGCTGGATTTCAGCTCTCTTATGACAGAGAAAAAATCCGCGAGCTATCGTATGAAGAGGCAAAAAATACAAAAGAAGAGGGCCTGTATACCCTGTTATTATGCAATGAAAATGTGCAAAAAAGACGTCTTGTTCCAGGGATGTCCGATGAATCATTTTTGCGTGTCGTGGAAGGGGAAAAAACGGTTCCAATGACCAAGGAAGAAGTGCGTGCACTTTCCTTATGTAAACTTGGCCTGACAGAAGATGCTGTGGTATACGATGTGGGGAGTGGTACCGGATCGATTGCAGTGGAATGTGCAACGTGCAGTCCGGGGATTCGTGTGTACGCCATTGAGCAAAAAGCCACAGCACAGCAGCTTCTGCGCCGGAATCTGGAAAAATTTCATCTGGCAAATGTGATTCCGGTGGATGGGAAAGCACCGGATATATTGGAATCCCTGGAACCTCCGACACATGTATTTATTGGGGGAAGCAGTGGATGCCTTGCGGATATTCTGCATGTCATCTGGGAGAAGAATCCACGGACACGTGTGGTTGTCAATGCCATAAGTCTTGAAACCGTGGCTCAGATTACAGAACTTGCTGCAGGGAAAATGCAGACAGAAATCATACAGGTGCAGGTCAGCAGGGCAAAAACCGTGGGAACCTATCATCTGATGCAGGCTGAGAACCCCGTATATATCTGTGTGCTGACGATGGCATAATGAGGAGAGAACTATGTTACACAGTGGAATGGTACTGGCAGCGCCGCAAAGCGGCAGTGGAAAAACGACAATCACCTGTGCGTTGCTGGCAGCAATGAAAAACAGAAAACTTGCAGTTCGTGCGTTCAAAAGCGGACCAGACTATATTGATCCCATGTTTCACCGTCAGGTGATTGGTGTACCGTCGCGCAATCTGGATACGTTTTTTTCAGGGGCAGATCAGATCCGGGAACTGTATGGATATGACCGGGAGAGCTTCTCTTATTCGGTGATCGAGGGAGCCATGGGATTATACGATGGCCTAGGAGGCACACAAAAAGAGGGCTCCGCCTATCATCTGGCACAGACCCTGGATCTGCCGGTTGTGCTTGTGCTGGATGCCCGTGGGATGGGGCGCACGATGGTTGCACTTCTGGCAGGGATATTACAGTATGACAGGGATCACCGGATCATTGGTGTGATATTAAACCGGACATCGGAGGGATTCTGCAGGACAATGACACCAGTGATTGAGGAAGAACTGGGGCTTCCGGTGCTGGGATGCTTTCCGGTACAGAAAAGTCTGCATCTGGAGAGCCGGCATCTGGGTTTGAAAATGCCACAGGAAATGGAAGGTCTGCGCAAGCAGGTCAATCAGGCTGCGGAAAAACTGGAAGAGACCGCAGATCTGGATCGGATGCTGCAGCTGTTGCAAAGCTGGGCACTTTTACATGCGTTTCGGGACGGAAAAACGAAACTGCCTAAATTACAGGAACCGGGAAAAGATAAAGGGGTTTTACAGAAAAAGAAAAAACAGCAGGAGGAATGTCCGGTTATTGCAGTTGCAAAAGATGAGGCATTTTGTTTTTATTATGAGGATAACCTGCGTCTTCTGGAAGCGTATGGTGGAAAACTCGTCTGGTTTTCACCGCTTGCACAGGAAAAAATTCCAGAGGAAGCGGATGCGCTTCTTCTGGGAGGAGGCTATCCGGAGTTGTGTGCCCGGCAGCTTTCAGAAAATGTCTCCATGCGCAATTCCATCCGGGAGGCAATTGAAAATGGTATGCCGTCCGTGGCAGAGTGCGGCGGGTTTATGTATCTGCATGAATCCATGACAGATGAAGAAGGAGAAAACTGGCCGATGGCAGGTATCATAACGGGCAGCTGTCATAACCGGGGAAAACTTGTACGTTTTGGCTATGTGAATGTGACGGAACAGACGTCCCATTTCCTGGCGGGAAAACCTGTCCGTGCACATGAATTTCATTACTATGACAGTGACAACAATGGAGAAAGCTGCGTGGCCGTGAAACCGGTAAGCGGAACATCCTGGACATGTATCCACGAGGACGACAGAAACTGGTGGGGTTATCCACATTTGTATTATCCGTCCAATCCGGCATTTGTGGAACACTTTGTACAGGCAGCACGCTTATATCACAGAGAGAGGAATGCAAAATAACATGAAAAAAGCAATTTTAATTGTGAGTTTTGGAACAACCTATCCGGATACCCGGCAGAAAAATATTGCAGCCATCACGCGGCAGGTCCGGGCATTGTATCCGGATGCCGTGGTAGAGGAAGCTGTCTCGAGTACGATTGTGCGTAACGCAATGAAAAAGCGCGAGCATATAGAAGCAAAGAGTCCGACGGAAGCTCTTGAAAGCATGAAAAAACAGGGAGTGACGCATGTAGCTGTATTTCCTACCCATGTGATTGACGGAATTGAAAATCACAGACTCAAGGAAGCAGCGAAAAAATATGCCGGTGCTTTCGAACAGATTGCAGTTGCCGATGCGCTTTTGGCAAAACCGCAGGATTATGAGGATGTGGCAAAAGCACTGTGGGAGTCGCTGAAGGAAGAGGTGGGAGATTTCCCATTGATTTTGATGGGGCATGGAACCGAACATGCGGCAGATGCCAGTTATGCGATGATGGAACAGTCGCTGCGTGCTTATGCAAAGCATGAAATCTATATCGCAACAGTGGAGGGAAGTATTACCATTAAAGATGTGATTGCACGGATGAAGTCCGGGCCGCAGAGCAGACAGAATGGGAAAGTGCTTCTTACACCGTTTATGCTGGTGGCGGGAGACCATGCAAACAATGATATGGCAGGCGGCATGCAGGACGGGGAGCAGCCGGATGCGGATTCCTTTGCCGGAAAATTGCAGGCGGCCGGATACCAGCCGGAATGTGTGATTCGTGGAATTGGGGAGTATCCGGCTGTCCGGGAAGTGTATCTGACACATTTGCGGCAAATAACGCAAAAATTATTTTGTGATTTAAGAACAAAAAACCGTCCGGGTATCCTTTATGGAATCGGTGTGGGACCGGGAAATCCGAAACTTATGACCTTACAGGCACTGGAAACGATTCGCAGCTGTGATCTTATTGTGCTTCCGGCGGTGTCAAAAGAGGAATGTTATGCGTATCGGATCGTGGAGCAGGTTTGTCCGGAAATTGCAGATATGCCGCTTCTTTGCATGCCATTTCCGATGATCAAAGATGCGCAGAAACTGGAACTGGCACACAAACGGATTTATGATGCCATGGAAGATTATCTCCGACAGGGACTGCGGGTAGGAATGCTCACAATTGGAGATCCGGGGATATATTCTACCTATATGTATATGCACAGATGTGCAGCAGATGCCGGCTGGGAGGCACGGATCGTAAGTGGTGTGCCGTCGTTTTGTGCAGTAGCGGCAAGACTGGGGATTTCTCTGGGAGAAAAAGATGAGGAAATCCATATTATTCCGGCGGCGTATGACGTGCGTGAGTCACTCGGTTTTCATGGTACACGCATTTATATGAAATCCGGGAAAAAACTCGAAGAGTTATTACGGGTGCTCCGGGAATCGATGCAGGATAAAGAGAGCAGAGCGCACCAGGACATTTATGGAATATCCAATTGCGGCATGGAGAAGGAACAGGTGTATTGTGGCCTGGATGAACTGGAACAGGCAAAAGGATATCTGACCACTGTGATTGTGAAGGAACATGTGGTACAATAGAAAGCGTTCGATTTTAGAAAAATCTTTTAATGTCTGGAAAAAGGAGTGTCATATGTGGAAGATCAAGCACATTTTTGACGGAGAGTATGGGTGTGAGGAACTGGCAGAAGGGCAGCGGCCGAAGGTGTCAGTGACTCTGATTAATGAAAAAGAAGAAGAAACCTGTTTTTCTGTGGAGGACAGCTGGCTGACTGAGCACGGATTAAATGAGGGAGATCCCTGGCCAAAAGAAGATGAGTTCCTATAAGAACAGTGAAATAAAAAGAGCAGGTGATACGAACCGTATCACCTGCTTTTGCTTTGCATTTTATAAGGAGATGTCAATATGCATATTCTGCGTGCTGATCAAGGACATAATGTTCTCCTGTACAGCGGAATTCATCTTACGGGAAAGCTTGACGAGCTTCTGCGGATATTCCTGATCCGGAGAGAGCAACTTTCGTGCCTTGGAATTATTGGCGGTTTTCAGAAGGTCTTTGTTGAGATCCAAAGTGCCATCACTGTTTATCGTGATACCTAAATCTTCCAGTTCGTCTGCGTGTTTTTTACTCAGCGTGTTAAGCTGCTTGACATAACGTTTGGTTTCGTAGTCGGAACTGGATTTCCCGGAAGTGACCGTATAGTTGTAAGTATCCACAAAGGCTTCA
>ENA-UOOD01002141-UOOD01002141.1-human-gut-metagenome-genome-assembly--contig:-CS67-NODE-2141-length-18306-cov-7.596789_pt1 | contig 18306 bp, 15 predicted proteins | sample MGYA00242464_ERZ724011 | MGnify/ENA metagenome assembly ERZ724011 | reverse complement strand
AATTCGCGCTGCCCGCGCTGGCGGCGGGCGTGTAGCTGGCGCTGGCGCTGATGGCGCGGCCGGGGGAAGGGGACGGACGGCGCGCGCTGGGCTTCGGCGCGGCGGCGGGCTGGGTTTTCCTCATCAAATACACGGATATCGGGCTGTTCGCGGGGCTGGGAATCGGCCTGCTGGCGTTTGTGTGGCGGCGGGAAGGCTTTGGCCGCGCGCTGGCTTCGGCGGGGCGGATGCTGCTGGGCGCGCTGCTGGTCTGCGCGCCGGTAGCGGCGTATCTGGCGGCCAACGGGGCGCTGGCCGCCTGCGTGGAGGTCTACTTCATCCAGAACCTGTTTGATTACAGCGGCGCGCCGATGAGCCTGAGCGGCCACGTCTATAACGCGCTGGCGTATCTGCGCACACAGAGCGCGATCAACCCGGCGGTGGTGCTCCTCGTCGCGCTGGGGATGGTCTTTCTCCTGCTTTGGGCGGCGAAAAGGCATGAAAAGGGCATGGTTTGGCAGGCGCTGGCGCTGCCGATGGGCGCGGGGCTGCTGCTGCTGACCTGCTATTGGGGCGAAACGGCGCACCCGTCTGATGCGCTGGTGTTCGCGGGGCTTTGCGCGCCGGGGCTGATTCCGCTGGCGTGGCTGGCCGGCTGGGCGGAGAAGCGCGGGCTGCTCGCGCGGGCGCTGCCGCTGGCGGGTGCGCTGGCGATTGTGCCGGTCTGCATGGGGCTCTGCCGCGCCGTGCCGCTGATGCGGGTGAAGAAGGCGGACATGGCGCAGACGGTCTTCGCGGAGATGATGAACCGGGAGGCGGAGCCGACGCTGCTGGACATCACCAGCCTGGATCAGGGGTTTTATCTGGCGGCGGGGATCGTGCCAAACTGCCGGTACTTCGCCGACAACAATTTGCAGACGCAGGAAAAGCGGGACGCGATTGCGTCGTATCTGGCCGAGGGAAGGACGCAGTTCGTCGTGACGCGCTATGCCGACCCCGGCGAGGCATACGAGCTGATCGCCGAGGCCGACGGCGTGTTTGACCTGAACGACATGCGGCATTACAAGCTGTATAAGAGGAAAGAGCCATGAGCGACACGAGAATTTCAGAAAAAGCGCTGCGCGCGTTTATGGAGCGTGCCTACGAAAAAGAGGGCTTTGAGGCGGAGGAAGCCCGGCAGATTGCCGACGTGCTGATGCAGGCGGATCTGTTCGGCATCGAGAGCCATGGCGCGCAGCGGATGATGTATTACCACCAGAATATCAAAAGCGGGAGCGTCGATGTGCGCGCGCGGGCGGAGGTTCTGCGCGAAACGCCGGTTTCCGCGCTGATGGACGGCCATTTCGCGATGGGGCACCTGACGGCGGCGAAGGCGATGCGCATGGCCATTGAGAAGGCGAAAACGGCGGGCATCGGCATGGTCGTGGTGCGCAACTCGTCGCATTACGGCATTGCGGGCTATTACCCGCTGATGGCCGAGCGCGAGGGGCTGGCGGCGTTTTCGATGACCAACACCGGGCCGATCATGGTGCCGACGTTCGGGCGCGAGATGATGCTGGGCACGAACCCGATGGCGTTCTGCATGCCCGCCGATCCGTATCCCTTCTGGTTCGACGCATCCACGACGGTGGTGACGCTGGGCAAGGTGGAGGTTTACAACAAACGCGGAAAGCCCATGCCCGAGGGCTGGACGATCGACGGCGCGGGTCAGCCGTGCAGCGACGCGCACAGGATGAACGAATCCATCCTGAGCGGCGGTTTGGGAGGGATTCTGCCCCTCGGCGGCGAGGGCGAGCGGACGAGCGGCCACAAGGGATACGGGCTGGCCATCATGGTGGAGGCGCTGACGGGCGTGCTGGCGCAGGGCATGCTCAGCCCGGAGATGTGCGGCGCGCACGGCGACCACACGAGCCATTTCTTCATGGCGTTCGACCCGGCGATGTTCGGCGACCCGGCGGCCATCCGCGCGCGGATGAGCGGCTATTTGCAGGCGCTGCGCGAGTGTGTTAATGATACGGGCTATACGGTGATCTACACCCCCGGCGAGAAGGCGCACGAGGCGCAGCGGGACAGGCTGCAAAACGGCGTTCCGGTGGAGGAAAACACGCTGGCGGAGCTGCGGCAGATCGCGCGCGAATTGGGGATTGAGGGTGTGTAAGCCATGCGGAAGATGACGCAGGGGAGCATCGCGCGCCACCTGATCGCCTATGCGCTGCCCCTGATTCTGGGCAACCTGTTTCAGCTTACCTACAACGCGGTGGATTCCATCGTCATCGGCAAATTCGCGGGGGAAAACGCGCTGGCGGCGGTCAGCGCGGCGAACCCGGTGATGACGATTATGATTCTCGGCGTATCGGGCGTGAGCATCGGCGCGTCGGTGCTGATGAGCCGGTTTTACGGCGCGGGCGACGAGGACGCGCTGCGCCGCGAGGTCGCCACGACGATCGTTTTCGGCGGCGCCGCGTCGGTTGCCGCGTTTCTGCTCGGCTGGCCGCTGAGCGGGCCGGTGCTGCGGCTGATGCGCGTGCCGGGTGAAATTCTGGCGATGGCGACGCGCTATTTGCAGGTGATCTTCGTCGGATTCCTGTTCACGTTTCAATACAACATTCTGGCGGCGGCGCTCCGGAGCGTCGGCGACAGCAAAACGCCGGTGATCTTTCTGGCGCTGGCGAGCGTGATGAACGCGGGGCTTGACGTGCTGCTGGTGGCGGTCTTTCGCTGGGGCGTGGTCGGCGCGGGCGTTGCGACGGTGATGGCGGAGGGAATCAGCGCGCTGCTGTGCGCGTGGCACATTTACCGGCGGATTCCGCTGCTGCATCTGGCGCGGCGCGAGCTGAAAATCGACAGGCGGCTGCTGCGGGAAACGGTTTCCTCCGGCGCGATTACGGCGATGCAGCAGGCGTGCCAGCCGATTGGCAAGGCGCTGATTCAGAGCGTGATGAACGCGCAGGGCGTGAGCGTGATTGCGGCGTTCAACGCGGTGAGCCGGGTGGACGATTTTGCCTGCATCCCGGAGCAGAGCATTTCCTCGGGCATGATGACCTGCATCGCGCAGAACAGGGGCGCGGGGGAGCACGCGCGCGTGGGCGAAACCCTGAGGCGCGGCATGGCGATGGAGACGGTCTACGGCGTTTTGATCTGCGCGGCGGTTCTGCTGGCGAAGGAGCCGGTGATGCGGCTGTTCGCGGCGCAGGACAGCGTGCGAATGGTGAGCATGGGCGTGGATTATCTGGCGCTGATGGCGTTTTTCTACATCCTGCCGGGGATCACGAACGGCTTACAGGGGTATTTTCGCGGCATGGGCGAGATGAAGACGACGCTGACGGCGACGTTCATTCAGATTTCAATCCGCGCGCTGGTGGTGGCCGTGCTTGTGCCGCGCATCGGATTGAACGGCGCGGCGTGGGCCTGCGCCGTGGGCTGGAGCGCGATGCTCTGCTATACCTTCGCGCGCTATCGCCGGGTGCGGGAAAACGAATAGGACAGAACAGAGAACGAGACAAAAAACGTCGGGACGGCTTGAACCGCCCCGACGTTTTTTGTGCAGAATTTACTTTTTTAATCCAACAAAGATAGAAGATGAACATGTCTTGGAGTATGAGTTTTTTTCAGACTTAACAAAAATGAGGAACGTGTTATGATAAAAACAGAAGGATACCGAAAGGAATGGAAAGCGATGAAGGGCAATCTGATCTTGATCCATGGCGGCGGGCCGACGGCCGTGATCAACGCATCGCTGGCGGGGGCGATCCGTCAGGCGAAGAAAGAGCCGAACGTTGACCGGATTCTGGCGGCCATCGGCGGCACGGGCGGCCTCATGCGCGGGCAGGTGCGCGACCTGACCGATATCACCGAGGAGGAGCTCGCGCTGCTGGAACGCACGCCCGGCAGCGCCATCGGCACATCCCGCGACGCGCTGGAGGAACCGGAATACCGCCTGCTGGCGGAAAAATGCGTGGAGCTGGGCGCAAAATACGTGCTGATGAACGGCGGAAACGGCACGATGGACGCCTGCGGCAAGCTCTGCCGGATGCTGGCGGGCACGGACATCCGCGTGATGGGTATCCCCAAGACGATGGACAACGACATCGCCGTGACGGATCACGCGCCGGGGTTCGGCAGCGCGGCGCGGTATATCGCCCAGAGCGTCGCGGAGGTGACGGCGGACGTTCGCGGCCTGCCGATTCACGTGGTGGTGATCGAGGCGAGCGGGCGCAACGCGGGCTGGATCACCGCGGCCAGCGCGCTGGCGCGGCAGGCGGGCGTGGACGGCCCGGATCTGATCTATCTGCCGGAAAGGCCGTTTGACGAGGCGCAGTACCTGCGGGACGTTCAGAAGCTGATCGAGGAAAAGCACGGCGTGGTCGTCGTCGCGAGCGAGGGGCTCAAGGATAAGGACGGCAAGCCGATTGTCGAGCCGGTGTTCAAGGTCGGGCGCGCGACGTACTTCGGCGACGTATCGGCGCACCTGGCGAATCTGGTCATCAAGCACCTGGGCTACAAGGCGAGGAGCGAAAAGCCGGGGCTGCTCGGGCGCGCGTCGATTGCGCTGTCCTCCGACGTGGACAGGCGCGAGGCGATTCTGGCCGGAGAAGAAGCGGTGCGCGCGGCCTGCGCGGGCGAAAACGGCAAGATGGTCGGCTTCATCCGCGAGAGCACGAGCCCCTATCGGGTGCGCACGACGCTCATCGACGTGAACGACGTGATGCTGGTGGAAAAGAAAATGCCGGACGAATACATCAACGAGGCGGGCAACGGCGTGACGCAGGCCTTCCTTGACTGGTGCGCCCCGCTGATCGGCGAGCCGCTGGGCAAACTGATTTCGCTGAGGTGAACGCCTTCAGTCAGCCTCGCTGACGACTCCCTCAGTCAGCTTCGCTGACAGACCTTCGGCGTTCCGCTTGCCTGCCTCCCGCACAGCGGGCGGCAAGCTCTACGCCCTCGGGGAGGGAGCTCTGGGGCATACGCCGTCCACCTTACAAAAAACAGATTCTTCCCACTGGAAGAGACGTTGATTTGTAAATTATTTGTATTTGCGCCCCTATACCTCCCTCCTCGAGGGAGGGGGACCGCCCGCAGGCGGTGGAAGGAGTGGCACGACGAAGTCGTGACGGAAGGAGTTATGCCGAAGAAGTTACAAAAGGATGATGAAATTTCACCCTTTTGAATTGGCGGAATTTGACGTATAATCAAAACATCAAAAGACATTTTATCCCAGAATGAACAAGGAGAAAGACATGGAAAACAAGAATAGGAAAGGGAGCCTCGCGGATCGGATTCCGCATCAGGTCTGGCTGCTGATCTCGTTCGCGGCGGCTATGGCGCTGTGGACGCTGCTATCCGTCATCCCGGCGACCTCCCGCGCGTTCCCGAACGTGTTCAAGGTGCTTGGCTCGATCAAGACCATGATCGACCGCGGCGTGCTCTGGAAGGATATCTCTTCGAGCCTGATCTCGGTGATCTCCGGCTACGCGCTGGGCTTTGTCATCGCGCTGCCGGTCGCCATCCTGATGGCATGGTATAAGCCGGTTCGCTTCGTCATCGAGCCGTGGATCCAGTTCATCCGCAACATCCCGCCGCTGGCCTACGTGCCGCTGATCGTCATTGCGGCGGGCGTCGGCCGCAAGCCGCAGATCATCGTCATCACCATCGCCTGCTTCCTGATTATGTGCGTGACCATCTATCAGGGCGTCATCAACGTGGATGAAACGCTGATTAAGGCGGCGCGCGTGCTCGGCGCGACGGACAAGGATATCTTCATCCGCGTCATCGCCCCGGCGACCCTTCCGTTCATCCTGACGGCCATCCGCCTCGGCGCTTCCGTTGCGCTGACGACGCTGATCGCCGCCGAATCCACCGGCGCGATGGCCGGTCTGGGCATGCGCATCCGCAGCCTCAACAACTCGTTTGAAGCCGCGCCGATGCTGCTGTACATCATCATCATCGGTATTCTGGGCATCACGATTGAAAAGCTCATCAAGACTGCGGAAAGGAGGCTGACGTCATGGCAGGAGAAGCGCGAAATCTGACCGAAAACAACGTTCGCGTCAAGATTGACAACGTGCGCAAGGTGTTCAACACCCGCAACGGCGAGATGGTCGCCCTCAACGGCGTGAGCCTTGACATTCACAACAACGAATTCATCTGCGTGGTCGGCCCGTCCGGCTGCGGCAAATCCACCCTGCTGAACATCATCGCGGGTCTGACCGAGCCGACCAGCGGCAAGGTCTACTGCGACGGCAAGGAGGTCACCGGCACCGGCACGGAGCGCGGCGTGGTCTTCCAGCAGTACGCGCTGTTCCCGTGGCTGACGGTGAAGAAGAACGTCATGTTCGCGCTGGAAATGCGCGGCGTGAAGGGCAAAGAGGCCGAGGAAGAGGCGCTCAAGTATCTGGCGATGGTCGATCTGGTCAAGTTCGCGGATCACTATCCCAAGGAGCTTTCCGGCGGCATGAAGCAGCGCGTCGCCATCGCTCGCGCCTACGCGGCGAACCCCGAGGTGCTGCTGATGGACGAGCCCTTCGGCGCGCTGGACGCGCAGACCCGCACCCAGCTCCAGACCGAGCTGCTGGAAACGTGGGAGCGCGAGAAGAAGACCTGCTTCTTCATCACCCACGACGTGGAGGAGGCCATCATTCTGGCGCAGCGCGTCATCATTATGAGCGCGCGCCCCGGCCGCATCAAGGACATCGTGGACGTCAACATCCCGTATCCGCGCACGCAGGAAACCAAGCTGACCCCGGAATTCAACGAGCTGAAGAACCACATCTGGAGCCAGGTCTATCAGGAGTATCTGGCGGTCAGAAAGTAAAACGTCCCCAAGCGGATCGGCAAATTCCGCTTCAATAAAAACGACAAATTCGGGAGGTAACAACATGAAGAAACTCATCGCTGTGCTGCTGGCGCTGTCCTGCATGCTCATCGGGGCTGCGGCCGTCGCCGAGACCCTGAACATCGCCTACATGCCCAACTACGGCAGCCTCTGGTCTGTGGAGACCGCGATCAACAAGGGCTACTTTGAGGAAGAGGGTCTGACCATCAACCTCGTCGAGTTCGCCGACGGCCCGACCATCATCGCGGCCATGGAAAGCGGCTCCATCGACATGGGCTACATCGGTCAGGGCGCGCACAAGCTGTGCATCAACGGCCGCGCTTCCATCTTCGCACTGAGCCACATCTCCAACGGCGACGCGCTCATCGGCGGCAAGGGCATTACCACGGTGGAAGACCTGAAGGGCAAGGTTGTGGCCTACTCCTCCGGCACGTCCTCCGAGGATATCCTCAAGAACTCCCTCGACAAGGCCGGCATGACCATGGACGACATCAAGGCGATGGACATGGACGCTTCCGCCATCGTGACCGCGATGCTCTCCGGCGGCGTGGACGCCTGCGCGACCTGGAGCCCGAACAGCCTCAAGATCCTTGAGGAGATGCCGGACGCGGCCAAGCTGACCGATAACATGACCTTCAGCGACACCACCGTTTCTCTGGCGAGCTGGATCTGCATGCCGAAGTACGGCGAGGAGAACCACGACCTGCTGGTTCGCTTCACCCGTGCGCTGTTCAAGGGCATGGACTACAGCGCGAACGAGCACTACGACGAGGTCAGCGAGTGGGTTTCCAAGCAGACCGCGACCGATTATGAGTCCGTTTACAACCAGCGCGGCGACGCGCAGTGGCTGACCGGCAAGGAAGTGGCGCAGGGCGCTGCCGACGGCACCGTTGCCAAGTACTACGAGCTCCAGCGCGACAACTTCGTGAAGGCTGGCGCGGTGGAGAAGGATCCGGCGCCGGACGTTTCCGAGTACGTGCTCTTCGACGTGATGATCGAGGCCGGCAAGTAATTCCGGAAAGCGAAAACAAAACTGAAAGCCTGGCATTAGGCCACCCTTCTGCGGGTCGGCCTAATGCCTTTTGGCACATGGGGGACGGCGGCAGGTCGCCCGCGCGCGGGATTCGGCTAAACGGGCGCGCGCGTTCAAAGAGGATTTCCGCAAAAAAAGGCGAACATTATCAGACAGAAGAAATCGGAGGCGGATCATTCCATGCTGTTTGTGCTCATCGTGCTGCTGCTTGTCGCGTCCGTTTTTGTGCTGCTGATGAAGAAGAACCGGGAATCGCTGTGCCTGCTGGGCATGTGCTGCAGCCTGATGGTGCAGTTTTCCGGCATCCTGATTTTCATTGCCAAAAAGGGCGGATATTCCAGAAGCATCATCAATTTTCTCTTTTTCTCGCTGGCGCTGAGAAATAAGCTGCAATACCTGTTTATCACGCTGGACGCGCTGGGCTACATCATCGCGGTGGGGCGCTATCTGTTCCCGCTGTTTTTGCTGGAAAGCGCGCTGCAATACTCGATGATCGGCTGGATCAGGCGGCACCCCGATATCCAGAAATGGATCTGCGTGCTGCCCGCGGCGACGCTGGCGGTGTATTTCCCGCCGGTGTTCCGCTTCATTGTGAACCGGTGGCCGGTCATGCACTCCGTGCTGGTCGAGGGCTCGTACTGGTGGATCACCGCGTATGTGGCGGTCGCGCTGGTGCTGATGATTCAGGAGCTTTTCGCCATCACGATGCGCTTTTGCCGAAAGCAGTTCGTGGGCATTGTCGGCTGCCATCTGGCGCTCAGCGGGCTGTATCTGCTCTACTGCGGGCAGGACCCCGCGCAGATCTATCAGTTTTACAGCTACGACTATATCTGGAACAAGGGCATCGGCTATCTGCAATACGCGCCGACGATCGCGGGATATGTGACCATCGTGGTCGTCAACGTCATCTGCGGTGTGCTCGGCACGATCAGCCTGCTGCACTACACGCAGGATTCGTTTCTCAGCGATCAGGAGGAGATGGCGCTGGAGCGTAAGTTCGACATCGCGCGAACGGGCGCGTCCGTGTTCGTCCATTCCATCAAAAACCAGCTTCTGGCCAACCGCATCCTCGAAAAGCGCATCTCGCAGGAGCTGGACAAGCCGGAGCCCGACCTGAGCCGCGTCCGCGCCTGCGTGAAGCAGCTTCAGGAGAGCAACGAAATGCTCATTTCGCGCAGCGAGGAGCTGTATCGCACGGTCAAAAACAAGTCCGTGACGCTGGTGCCGACGACGCTGGGGCAGATTCGGGAGACGACGCTGGAGCGATTCAAGCGCAAATACCCGGATGCGCTGCTGGAATGTCGGTTAAACGAGAGCGAGACGGTGCTGGCGGACGGCAACTACCTGAGCGAGGCGCTGTATAACCTGCTGACCAACGCATGGGAAGCGAACGTGGACGCGGGGCACGGGGACAGGCCGATTCGGCTGTCGAGCAGCCGGGAGCGGCTGTACGTCGTGCTGGAGGTTCGCGACGAGGGATGCGGCATGACCAAGGCCGAGCAGAAAAAGATTTTCGAACCGTTTTATTCATCCAAAAACAGCAACACGAGCTGGGGCATGGGGCTTTATCACGTGCGCACGATTGTGCGGGCGCATGTGGGCAGTCTGCGGGTGGAGAGCAAGCCGGGGCGGGGAACATCCTTCTTCGTGCTTCTGCCCAAATATGTGCAGGACAGGTGATGAAATGATGAAGATACTGATTGCGGATGATTTCGAGCTGCTTCGGGAGGACCTTTGCGACACCCTCGGCGCGCAGGCGGACATGGAGGTGGTCGGCGCGGCGCAGAGCGGCGCGCAGGTCGAGGAGATGGCCGCGCGGCTTGACTTTGACGTGCTGCTCATCGACATCGAGATGGAGAACACGACGGCGGGGATTCGCGCCGCGGAAAACATTCTGGCCGAGAAGCCGGACACCATCGTGATTTTCCTGACCGCGCACGAGACGGAGAACATGATTCTCATGTCCATGGGCGCGGGGGCGGTGGATTACGTCGTCAAGGGCTGCGCGGAGGAGGAGCTGCTCGAACACATCCGCAAGGCCTACGAGGGCGAGCCGATGCTCGACGCGCGGGTGCAGCACATGGTGCTCAAGGAATATTCCCGCCTGCGCCGCTCGGAAAAAAGCCTGCTGTTTTTCATCAACAACGTGTCCCAGTTGACCCCGGCGGAGCGGAGCCTTGTGCGCTATCTGCTCGACGGGATGAAGGTCAAGGATATCGCGGCGGCGCGGTGCGTCGAGGTGGTGACGGTCAAAACCCAGATCAAGGGGCTGCTGCGCAAATTCGGCTGCACGAGAACCAAGGAAATTGTTGAAATGATACACGAACTGGGCGTAGAGCATTTGTTTTAACCGTAAACGAGCAAAACCGAAATTTTGCACAAATTCCGATAACGGGCGCGCGATGCGCGCCCCTACAACGTTGCGGAAAAAAGCAGCCGCGCATTGTGCCGCGTACCCGTAGGGGCGCGCATTGCGCGCCCGCGTTTTGTGCAGAATTTGCTTTTTGCTCAAATAATTCAAACATCTTAAACATCTCAAACATATTGAAGGAGTATTAAGGAGGAGCATGATGAACATGAATTATTATCAGATTTCCGCGGAGGAGCTGGGCAAAAACGCGAAGGTGCCGCTGCTCAAGCTGGGCGATTCCGGCGAGGTGTTTTATGAAATCGCGCTGGAAATGGTAAACGAGATCGAAAAGAACAACGCTGTCGGCCGCCGCACGGTGTTCATCTGCCCGGTCGGCCCGGTGGGGCAGTATCCGATTTTTGTGCGGCTGGTCAACGAGCGCAGGCTGAGCCTGAAAAATTGCTGGTTCATCAACATGGACGAGTATCTGACTGACGACGGGGAATGGATTGACGAAAGCAGCGCGCTCTCCTTCCACGGCTTTATGAACCGCACGGTTTACAGCAGGATCGACCCGGAGCTGGTGATGCCGGAGAATCAGCGCATCTTCCCAGACCCGCACGACCCGGATCACATCGCCAAGGTGATCGACGAGCTGGGCGGCGTGGATATCGCGTTCGGCGGCATCGGCATCAACGGCCATCTGGCGTTCAACGAAGCGCAGGACGAGCTGACGCCGGAGGAATTTGCGGCGCTGCACACGCGCGTGCTGGCGATCAGCCGCGAGACGCGCACCGCCAACGCCATCGGCGATTTGAACGGCGCGATTGACGCGATGCCCAAGAAGGCCGTGACCATCGGCATGGCGGAGATTCTGGGCGCGAAGAAGATTCGTCTGGGCGTTTTCCGCGATTGGCACCGCTCGGTGGTGCGTCAGGCAGCCTACGGCGAGGTGAGCGCGCACTTCCCGGCGACGCTGATTCAGCGCCATCCGGACGCGATGATTATTGTGAACGCGAACGCTGCGAAGCAGCCGTTTTAAGAGGGGAGAACGTCTCCATGGATAAGCTCCTGATTCAAAATGCGCGCGTTTATCAGAACGGGCAGTTCGTGCGCGCCGACGTGCTTTGCGGGGACGCGCTGATCGCGAAGATCGGCGAAAACCTGACCGATGAGGAAGCGCGCGTCATTCAGGCGGACGGCCTGCGCCTTGTGCCGGGGTTCATCGACGTGCACACGCATGGCGCGGCGGGCGTGGACGTGAACGCGGCGGACGAGGCGGGACTGCGCAGGATTGCGGCGTTCTTCGCGACGCAGGGCGTGACGGCGTTCAACGCGAGCGTGTTGACCGATACGCCGGAGACCACCGAAAAATGCCTCGGCGCGATTGCCAATGTGATGAGCGACCGGGGCATGGGCGCGCAGCTCTTGGGCGCGCATCTGGAAGGGCCGTTCCTCGCGAAGGAATACAAGGGCGCCATGCCGGAAGCGCTGCTGCGCGAGGGCGACGAGAATCTGCTGCGCGCGTATCAGAACCGGTTCCCGGGCGTGATCCGCTACATCACCGTGTCGCCGGAGGTGCCCGGCGTGGTGGACATGATCGGCAAAATCAGCCAAGACGTGACGGTGGCCATCGGCCATTCCGGCGCGGATTACGACACGAGCATGGAGGCCATCCGCCGCGGGGCGCGGTGCGTCACGCACACCTTCAACGCGATGCGCCTGTTCCACCAGCATCAGCCCGCCATCATGGGCGCGGCGCTGGAAAGCGACTGCTGGTGCGAGGCGATCTGCGACGGGCGGCATCTGCATCCCGGCACGGTGCGCATGCTGCTCAAGTGCAAGGGCTGGGATCGGGTCATCGCCATCACGGACAGCATCATGGCGGCGGGTCTGCCGGACGGCAACTACAAGCTCGGGGTGAACGACGTGGTCGTCCGGGACGGCGACGCGGTGCTCGCCTCAAACGGCGTTCGCGCGGGCAGCACGCTGACGCTCGCGCAGGCGCTCAGGAACATCGTGGCCTTCACCGATCATTCTGTGCAGGACGTGATCCCGCTGATGACCGCCAACCCGGCGAAGGCGCTGCGGATGGACGACCGAAAGGGCAGCATCGAGGTCGGCAAGGACGCGGACATGGTGCTGCTCGACGATGCGCTGAACGTCGTGACGACCGTGGGGCTCGGGCGCGTGATCTATACCGCCTAAAAGGGATGGCGCAATTTCATACTCGCGCGAACCGGTGATTTTTGCTATAATTACACGGTAAACGTGGACGGTTTTTGAACAAAGAAAACGGATTTTGAAGAGGGATTCGTTTTCGCAACCCAATTTTTTGATGAGGTGAACGATATGCTCGTACCGATGAGAGCGATTCTGGCGGCGGCCGACAAATACCGCTATGGCCAGGGCGCGTTTAACATGAACAGCGTGGGGCAGATTGAGGCGGCGGTTCGAATCCACGAGCTGCTCCATTCCGGCGCGATTTTGCAGGGCGCGGAGGCTTCCAACGCCTTTATGGGCGGCGAACTGGACTTCATGCACGGCACGCTCGAGGCCAAGAAGGTCGGCGCAAAGCGCATCGGCGACGCGGTGAAGAAATACGGCGCGGACAGCCCGGTGCCGATTGCGCTGCATCTGGATCACGGCAAGAGCATCGAGAGCGTCAAGGCCTGCATCGACGGCGGCTACACCTCCGTGATGATCGACGGCAGCAGCCTGCCCTACGAGCAGAACGTTGAATTGACCCGCGAGGTCGTCAAGCTGGCGCATCCCTACGGCGTGAGCGTCGAGGGCGAGCTGGGCGTGCTGGCGGGCGTGGAGGATCACGTGTTCTCCGCGACGAGCACCTACACCAACCCGATGCAGGCGGTCGATTTCTTCAAGAAGACCGGCTGCGACGCGCTGGCCATCAGCTACGGCACCTGCCACGGCGCGAACAAGGGCAAGGACACGAAGATCCGCCGCGAAATCGCGATTGCGGCGAAGGAGTGCATGCTGCACGAGGGCATCGAGGGCTATCTGGTCAGCCACGGCTCTTCCACCGTGCCGCAGGAATACGTTCAGGGCATCAACGCGCTGGGCGGCCAGCTCGAAAACGCCTTCGGCATCGACGTGGCGCAGCTTGTGGATGTGGCGCACTGCGGCATCAACAAGATCAACGTGGATACGGATATCCGTCTGGCCTGCACGCGCAACCTGCTGGAGCTGTTTGAAAACGAGCCGGAGCTGCGCGAGAGCGCTTCCATCGGCCGGCTCTACAAGGATTTGAAGAAGAACCCGAAGAACTTTGACCCGCGCAACTACGTCGCTTCCATCATGGACACGATCACCCTCGGCACGGTGCCGGACGCGCACGTGCAGAAGGTCGTGGACTGCATGAAGGACGGCGTGACGGAATCCATCGCGCCGCTGCTGGTGCAGTTTGGCAGCTACCGCAAGAGCCACCTGATCGAGGTTGTGACCTGCGAGCAGATGGCCGAGCGCTATAAGAAGGCGGGCATTTGAGATGAAGCATATTTTTCTGAACCTCAAGCGGTTCGACATCAGCCCGGAGAAGGGCGGCGTGAACCGCCTCGCCCCGATGAAGGACTGGGGCAGGACGATTGTTTCCGGCACGCAGGACGCGCTGACGGCGTATGACCCCGCCGAGGTCGAGTTTGTCATGTACATGCCGGAGGCGCACCTGCTGGGCGCGGCCGCGGCGAAGACGGAAAACAGCCCGGTGCAGCTTGGCTGTCAGGGCGTTTATCGCGCGGATACGGCGGTGGGCGGCAACTTTGGCGCGTTCACGACGAACCGCCCGGCGAACGCCGCGGCGCAGATGGGCTGTGCGAGCACGCTGATCGGCCACTGCGAGGAGCGCAACGACAAGATGGGGATTCTGGCCGAGGCGGGCGTGACGGGGCAGGCGGCGGCGCAGGCCGTCAGCCGCATCCTCAACCAGGAGATCAAGTGCGCGCAGGCGGCCGGGCTGACGGTGCTCTACTGCATCGGCGAAAAGAGCGAGGAGCAGGCGGATTGGGAGAACGTGCTCGGCGCGCAGCTCGACATCGGTCTTGACGGCGTGGACAAGAGCAGGGTCGTGATCGCCTACGAGCCGATTTGGTCGATTGGACCGGGCAAGACCCCGGCGGACAAGCCCTACATCACCAAGATCGCGCGCTTTGTGAAGGCGCGCACGGGCGGGCTGGACGTGGTATACGGCGGCGGCCTCAAGCAGGACAACGCGGCCATGCTGGCCTCGATTGACGAGATCGACGGCGGCCTGATCGCGCTGACGCGCTTCAGCGGCGAGATTGGCTTCTACCCTGACGAGTACCTCGACATCATCCGCCGGTATCTGGGCAAATGAGAAGCGATGAGGGCTCTGCCCTCAAACGCCCGCAAGGGAACTGAGTTCCCTTGACCTTCCCCTTCATTTATCGCGCTGCGATAAATGGATATAAAGATGATTCAAACCACCGCGAATCGAAGAAGGGAATCTGGGCAGCAGCCCAGCGTAAAGGAGAAGAAAGATGAAGCTCGATTTTGAATATGGGCAGGGCCTGATGAGCGCCAATCTGCCGGACAACACCGATATCTTCGTGCCGGGCGAGACCGTGCCCGACCCCGAGTGCCTGCCGCAGGATTGGGATACCCTGTATGGCGAGACGCTCAAGAGCATCCGCAACCCGATTGGCATGAAGCCGCTGCGCGAGCTGGCGCACAAGGGCAGCACCGTCGTCATCATCATCCCGGATATCGTCAAGGGCGGCAACCAGCCGACCAGCCACCGCAAGGTCGCCATCCGTGCCTGCATCGACGAGCTGTATTCCGTCGGCGTGGAGAAGAAGGACATCCTGCTGCTGTTCTCCAACGGTCTGCATCCGCGCACCAGCGTGCCGGAGATGAAGACCATCCTCGGCGACGAGCTGTTTGGCGAGTTCTATTATTCCGGCCAGATCACCAGCCACGACAGCGAGGATTACGAGCACCTCGTCGATCTGGGCTATACCGATCACGGCGACCACGTCATTATGAACAAGTACGTCTACGATGCGGACGTCGCGATCCTCATCGGCCATACGCAGGGCAATCCCTACGGCGGTTACTCCGGCGGCTACAAGCACTGCGCTACGGGCATTTCCCACTGGCGCTCCATCTCCGCGCACCACGTGCCGCAGGTCATGCATCGCGCGGACTTCGTGCCCGTCTCCACCCACAGCGAGATGCGCAACAAGTTCGACCAGCAGGGCATGTTCATGGAAGAGAAGATGGGCAAGAAGTTCTTCTGCTGCGACGCGGTGCTGGACAGCAAGAGCCGCCAGATCGCCATCTTCTCCGGCTACGCGAAGGAGATGCAGCCCATTTCCTGGGAAGTTGCGGATAAGCGCACCTATGTTCACTGGGCAGAGAAGAAGTACGACGTCGTCGTATTCGGCATGCCGACGAACTTCCACTACGGCAACGGCATGGGCACCAACCCGATTCAGATGATGCAGGCGCTCTCCGCGCAGGTCATCCGCCACAAGCGCATCCTCTCCGACCGCTGCGTGTTCATCGTGTCGAGCATCTGTGACGGCTATTTCCATGACGAGCGCTGGCCGTACCTGCGCGAGCTGTACGACATGTTCCAGCACGACTACATGCAGACCCTGCCGGACATGAACCGCTACGGCGAGTATTTCGCGACGAACGAGAAATACATCCGCAAGTATCGCTTCGCCAACGCGTTCCACCCGTTCCACGGCTTCTCGATGATGTCCTGCGGCCACATCGCGGAGATGAACACCAGCGCCATCTACATCGTCGGCGCGCGCGAGCCGGGCATCGCCCGCGGCATGGGGCTCAAGACCCGCGCGACGTTTGAAGAAGCGCTCGAAGACGCGAAGAAGAAGATCGTCGGGCCGAACCCGAACATCCTCGCCCTGCCGCGCGCGTTCACGACGACGGCGGTGCACCTGTGCATGAAGGACCCGAGCCAGAACAGCCACACCCGCGACGGCATCACTCATCCCTGCGGCGGCTGCTGAGACGCCCTCGGAGATATGAAAAAATCCGAACCCCCTTCCGAAATAAACGGAAACCGGGTTCGGATTTTTGCGTTTGGTGCAGCGACCGAACTCATATCCGAACCCGAAAATCCTTCTCCCAGCTTGTTTTTCAGGTCGTCAAACGTGATTGTTTCTGTTCCTTCGCGGAAATTGTAGGTTAGAACCAGTTTATCATCATAAAGGAAAACCGCATTGATGAATGTATCAATCAACATCCGGCGGTGTGAGAGCTGCCGTACATCGAGCTTGCGGAAGCGGTCGAGGAAGAAGCGCAGCTGTTCTTCAGTAATGCGGGGCTTCGCCAGCTTTTCTGCGGCGATTTTGTTTTCCAGCTCGTCGCGTGTGGCTTCGAGCTGGTCAAAGCGTTCCTTGGTGGAACGATTGAGGATTCCCGCTTGAATGGCGTTGAGCAGGTTGTTGATGGCGACGTTAGTTTCTTTGAGCTGCTTTTCATACAGCGGAAGATTGACGTTTTCTGCATCCTGCAAAGCGATAAGGGCGGCAACAATCGCGTCAATGGTCGTGTCGTTCATCAGCATCTTCATGGTTGCGTTCACGACGATATCTTCAATCCAATCCTTGCGAACCGATTTTTTGTTGCAGATTGCACGTCGTTTTTTGATGGATACGCATTTGTAATAGCGATGAACTTCGCCGCTGCGGCCCTTCCCGCTTTCGCCGCACATATATGCGCCGCAGCAGCCACAAAACAGTTTGGTGGTCAGTAGATAATCTTCCTCTGCCTTATGACGGGCAGGGGATTTCTTGTTTTTGGCGAGCTTAGCCTGTACGCGGTCAAAAAGTTCTTTCGGAACGATGGCTGGGATGCCGTCAGACACAACGATATCGCGAAAGGAGTACTCGCCGATGTAGCGTCGATTGTTCAACATGCGTTGAATACTGTTGTAATTGATATCTCCGCCGCTTTTGTTTTTGATGCCCTTTTCCTTAAAAAAGTCGATCAGTTCCTTCATGGTTGCTCCCTCAATATAGCGCTTGAAGGCTTCCAGAACGAAGGGAGCAGTCAGCGGGTCGATTTGGAAATGCTGTTCCTCGTCAATCACATAGCCGATGGGCATTGAACCGCCGTTGAATTTGCATTTCAAAGCGTTCTCTGTCATACCGCGCGTCACCTTTTCGGCGAGATCGGCAGAATAATACTCTGCAAAACCCTCCAAGACGGATTCCAGCAGGATACCGTCTGCGCCGGAAGAAATCACTTCGGTTGCGGAAACGACGCGGACATTATTCTTTTTGAGCAGCACCTTATAGCGGGCGCTGTCGTAACGGTCGCGGGAGAAGCGGTCGAGCTTCCAGACGATGACCATATCGAACAGGTGCTTGTCGCTGTCTTTAATCATTTCCTGAAACGCGGGGCGATGGTCCGTCCGTGCAGAATAGGCGCGGTCGATGTAATGCTTCAATATGGTGATGTCGTTCTTCTCCGCGAAAGCTGTACACTCGCGGATTTGTCCTTCGATGGATTCCTCGCGCTGGTTGTCGGAAGAATAGCGGGCGTAAATAACGGCTTTCATATTTATCACCTTAACTATATAGAATGCTTATCATTTGGTGTTAGAAAAAATGAACAAGTATCGATATAGACAAACTGAGCAAAGCAAGTAAAATTAACATAAACAACGAAAGGAATGAAAGAATATGAATAAGAAATCAATGTTATTTTTACTGGCGCTTTTACTTTTTGTGAATCTGTTTGTTTCATTTGGAGATTTCTCAAATGAAAGTAAATGGATAGTTACATATCAATATGCCGAGGAAACCCCTGATGATGCACCAGATCCAGAATATGACGTCGCCTAATCGTTAAAGCTCATTTTATGGTATTTTTTGGCTTCATTTTCAATATTTGCTTTGTTACGTAAATCTCCAATAGCGCAATACAAATAATAGGCTTGACGATAAAGACTCTGACTATCGGCATCATTATGTAAAAAATGTGCACATTCAGCCTTTATTGCAAGACATCCGGGTAAACATTGATAATGCCCATATTTAACACACGCTTCTTGTCCACGGTGAGCATATATGAATCCTTCATCGTAACGACCGCTTAAAT
>ENA-UOOD01002131-UOOD01002131.1-human-gut-metagenome-genome-assembly--contig:-CS67-NODE-2131-length-18359-cov-14.140297_pt1 | contig 18359 bp, 12 predicted proteins | sample MGYA00242464_ERZ724011 | MGnify/ENA metagenome assembly ERZ724011 | reverse complement strand
GCTGGAGGCGCAAAGCCTCCAAGGAACGTTGCTTTATGGCAGGTCTATGCCATTGGATTTTTGTTCCTTTCTCGCTTGGCAATAAGCTTATCCATGTCATTTGAAATCTTCTGCTCCGTCACCTGCGCATAGACCTGTGTGCTTGTAATGTCTGCGTGTCCCATCATCTTGGCTATGCTGCCGATGGGAATGTCCTCGTTGAGCATCAAGACTCCGAATGTATGGCGGCTGGCGTGGAATCCCAACTTATTACTTATGCCAAGCACCATTCCAAGGGTATGCACATCAAGATAGATGTCTTTCTTCTCACCCAGTGGAAAAACAGGCTTGCTGTCGTCCGTGGTATTGTAGAGCGAAAGAATCTTCTCGGCTATCGGATGGAGTGGCACGAAGAACTCCACGCCTGTCTTCTCTCTTTCCTTGCGGATGAACTTCCTACCCTCGGAGTTCTCACTGATATGGTGAGGGTACAGTTTCTTTACATCTATATAGGATAAGGAGGTGAGCGAGGCAAAAATGAAACATCTGCGTGCAAGCTCCGTTCGCTCGTCAGCCATCGGGGTAGAGAGCATCTTGATGAAGTCTGCCTTGCTGATATGGGTCATCTTCGGGGCTGCCTTCTTCTCATACCCTATCTTGGCTATGGGATTGAAGCGGATAATGCTCCTGTCCACTGCCTTGTACATCAACATGTTCAGCCAGAGAAGGCAATGGTTCACGTAGCTGTCGATGCGTCCCTGGTCTCGTTTCAGGAATAGCTTGTATTCCTCCCCGAAATTCTCGTCTATGTTCTCAAAGGCGATGTCGTCCTTATCCAACGAATGGACAAAGGCTCTCAGGTTCTTCTGCCATGTCCGCTTGTGCAGAAAGGTTTGTCTGGCTTTTGAGGTTCGATACCATTCCACGATGGTATCGCCAAAGTTCAGCAAGAACCTTCCTGTCGTGTCCTTGTCCTTCAACACAGCCTTCAGCATTTCCACGGTGATGATGCCATTGGTGGTAAGAAGTGAGTTGTATTTATCCTTGACCTCAGCAAGGAAACTTGCCAATCGTCCGTTGTCCCTTGCGTTCCGTACCTCTCCCTTCTTGGCGTTCCACTCCTGTGGTGTACAGGATATGCCTGTGGAAATGGCTGCGCTTTTGCCGTCAACGGTGATGCGGCAAAGTATGTTGGCTGTTCCGTCTGCCTTCACCTTCTGTCTGTTGATGTAAGGCAAAATTGAAAATGTACTTCTGCTCATAGTTGTTGTCCTTATAATATAATAATGTGGTTGAACTGTAAAAAGAAAAGTTGAAATCCTTGTTCATAATGCGAGAACGAAGTCCTTCTCGGTTGCAGCAACGAACTTGTCCATGTCCTCAAACAGCTTCTTTTGGGTCACTCTCGCATACCGCTGCGTCATCTTCACATCCTTGTGACCGAGCATCTTGCAGATGGTCTCCATCGGCACACCAGCCTCCAGCGTAATGAGGCTGGCGAACGAGTGTCGTCCCGAATGGTAGGAATAGGTCTTGCTCGTTTCCGCCAACTTGCAGATGGTGATGAGATCGATACGAACACGATTCGTGCTCAGCAATGGGAAAAGGGTATCTCTTGCCCCGTCCTCGTATCTCGCCATCAGCTCCAACGCTTCGGGCAGGAGTTTCACCCTGGCAAGTGTTCCAGTCTTCTTGCGGTTATAGACGAGCCATTTGTCGCCATCCTCCAACACCTTGACATTGGCTTTCGTGATGGAAACGGTGTCTATGAAGGCTGTTCCTGCATAGCAGGCGAAAAGAAACAAGTCACGGCTAACGGATAGTCTCGGCTTGTCTTCGGGCAGTTCCACATCACGGATTTTTATGAAATCAGACATGCTGAGAGCCTTGGGTGTCGTAACCTTTGGAGTGCCAACCCGATAATGGGCGAACAGCAGGTTCTTGCACAAGCCTCGCTCAAAGGCGATGCGGCACATCTTCTTGAAGAGCGACACATAGATGGTGATGGTTCCTGATGAAAAGCCTTTCTCGTCAAGCAAGTAATGGTGAAAGTCACTGATGAAAGGCTCGGTCAGCTGTCCGAAAGCCAAATCAGTCAACCTATACTTCTCCCCGATGAACTCGGCGAGATTCTTGCGAATCTTTCTGTAAGTCCAGACACTGCTCTTCGACATATCGAAGCCCTCATGGGTGCTGAGTTCACTGATATGCTCGTCCACGAAGGAGAGAAGGGTGGTCTGTGTCTTGACGCTGCCCTGCAAAGCCTCCTTGACATCCTTAGCCTCGAAGTCCGTTCTCTTTTCCACAAGCACATCGAAAGCCTTTTGGATGGAAAGCAACAACTGCTCGATGTCCTTGTTGGTCTCCACGGCTTCCTTGCTCTTGCCCTCCAATCGGCTGGCACGAGGATTCCAAAGCGATGGAGTGCAAGACAACTTGCAGGAGAACTGCGCCATAGTCCTGTTCACCGTGATGCGTCCCATGATGGGAGCTTTTCCATTCTTGTCCATTCCGCTCTTTTTTAGGTAGAGCAACACCTTGAATTTTTCGATTTTCATAACGCTTACATTTTGAGTGTGCAAATATAATCATTTTGTAAGCGTTCCTTGATACGCAAAACATTGAGAATCAGCGCAATAAAATCCGTTGATGCACAAAGTTGCCTTTCCGTATTGTTACCTGCTTTGCATAGGTAACTGTGGCTCACGATTTAGTAACTGAACTACTTCAATATTCCTCACTCGCTTGCTTTATGGCGATTTGGCAACTTTGTGCAAATCTGCTCATTCCCAACTGTTTACGTTCCAACCTCTCTTATTCTCCTTTGGCTGCGTTAGAGCTTTATGTTATATTTGATAACAGTAAAGGATTAAACAGAATAAAGGTCGTTTTAGCTGAACAACAACGAACAAACAGATGGCTTGCCGAGCAACTTGATAAAGGTGAAGCCACAATCTCAAAATGGTGTACCAACAGAGCACAGCCATCACTTGAAACATTGGTGGAAATTGCAAAGGTGCTGCATGTTGATACAAAGGATCTTCTATGGTCTATTAAGGATGAATGATGATTTAGAAGGAGAAAATAATGGTAGAAAAAAATAAAAGTCCATATACTACCATCACGGGGTGCACGTTTCTCTTTTATGAGTTTCAGCGCATACTTCCTTTGCTGACGGATGCCAATTCTGAATCGCTACTGAAGGATGAAATTGAAAACAACAGAGTTCTTCAGGTTAATTCTATTGCATCGCGCAAACGCTTTGTGGTGGAATTCAAGCGTAGATATGCTGCTGTACCAGCTCACTTTTGGCAAACTTGGCAGAATATGAGTGAAGCGGGACAACGTGCAGGGTTGTTCTATGCGATATTGAAAACCTACAAGCTCGTATTTGATTTTCATTTTAATGTAACAATGAAAAAGTGGAACTCAATAGACCATAAGCTTCTGAAAGAGGATCTTCTGATGGAGCTTAATGAGCTTTCTGCCCATGATGAGTTTGTTGACAGTTGGTCGGACATGACAAAGAACAAATGCTGTAGCACCTACCTTACTGTACTCCGTCAGTCTGGACTTCTTAATGAAAAGACCAATGAACTGACAGCCATTAAGCTTGACGCAAGTGAGTTTGCATATTATATCCGTAGTGGTGAGGAGTGGTTCATGGAAGCCTGTCTTCTCTATCCTTATGAAATAAATGATATTAAAAACAAGTTGTAAAAGATATGAAGAGCATGACTATACCAGAATTGTATGAATATCTGTGCTCGCCACAGTTCCAAGACGAGAACAGTGGCAACATATTCTACAACTACTACATATACCAATACCCTGCGAACAAGGAGTACGAAATGCGCCGACAGGTTCAGGAATTCAAGGAAAAGCTTGAACGCCCTACAAACTTTGTAGATGCTCTTGTGCTCGATTTGTTCAAGGTCTTCTGTGAGTACCTCAGTAATGAAAAATTTGGCGACACTTCCTTGTTGGATGATACTTTTGAGGAAGACAAGATACATCCCGATATGGTGACAAGCGAACTGACCACAGAGGCCAATTCAGATAGCTTCGTCAGTTTTGTAAGCCAAAAAATTGACGAGCATATTAATTCGAACAATGGCTACAAGCATCCCTATGTCTTTATTCACGGTATAGGTAAGATGTTTCCGTATCTGCGCACCAACGTCTTCCTCACGCGTTACGAGAAATACAACGACACGTCGCGCTACAAAATCATCCTCTTCTATCCAGGTCATCAAGAGGGCAACTCGTTCTCTCTTTTTGACACTCTTGAAGACTCGCACACCTATCGTGCAACATTATTAGTTAATAAATAAAATCCATAGATCGCGTATGAAATTCAAGGACTTGTATGAAAAAGGGCTTGACCGCAAGGTGAACCCGGCAGTATCTGCTTCTGACCTTACAGACGAGACGGTGTTGACCGAAATCGTTGAATATGTCTTCACAGAGGAGATTGTCATCAATCTCTACAACATACTTACCAACATCAAGGTGAATCAAGGTAGCCATATCGGTATATGGATTAACGGTTACTATGGTTCAGGTAAGTCTCACTTCCTAAAGTATGCCAGTTATTGTCTCTCGCAGAACAAGGAACGTTGTGAGATGGCTTTCATCCGCTTGATAGAGGCAACAAAGGATCTCATGCGTCACGCAAACGGCATATCCAAGTTGGAGCAAGAAGGGGTTTCCGTTTCTGAGTTGAAGTCACTGCAGAAGTGGTATGTGTCACAAGCTGATGTTGAAATGGTAATGTTCAACATTGGTGACGTACATGACGTGAATGCTGATCAGACAACAGCGTTCACTACCATTTTCTGGAATCAGTTTAATGCACAACGTGGCTATAACTCGTTTAACCTTGCTCTGGCTCAGTATCTTGAGAAAGCTCTTGACGACAACGGTAAGTTCCAAGAGTTCAAGGAATATGTGAAGAGCAAGGGATATGATTGGGAGCGCAATATCTCGCGCTTTGCTGCCGGTCGTCTTGACCTTGCTTTGCAAATGGCTAAAGAGGTTGATCCTACGCTTTCTACGGATGTCATACGTACTCGTATTCTCAACAACGAAGTGAATGTTTCGGTAGAAGCATTTGCTGCAGAAATGAAGGAGTTTATAGAGAATAAGCATAATCGTAACTTCCGCATCCTGTTCTTCGTCGATGAGGTGAGCCAGTTCATTGGCGAGCACCGTGACCTCTTGCTTCAGCTTCAATCACTGGTAAAGCGTCTCGATGAAGTTTGTGAGTCACGCTGTTGGATTGCGTGTACGGCACAGCAGACCTTGGAAGAGGTGGTAACAAATGTGGGTGGCAATGCCAGCAATCCAGAAGATGAGGTTGGCAAGATCCTTGGACGTTTCGAGGTGCGTGCATCGCTGCAAGGCACATCGCCTGAGTATATCACCCAAAAGCGTATTCTTGAAAAGAAAGGTGATGTTGAGATTACGCTTGGCAATATGTTCGATAAGGACAAGGCGAAACTCGATGCCCAGTTCATATTGCCCAGTCAGTACAAAGCATATACAAGCAAGGAAGATTTCGTTGCTTGCTATCCGTTCGTGCCCTATCAGTTCCAGCTCATCATGAAGGTGCTCGACTCGTTTGTCAACATGAACTATGTCGATAAGCAGGTGAAGGGAAATGAACGTTCGCTCATCAACATCACCTTCTCCATAGCTAAGGAAACCGCTGACATGGAAGTGGGGGAATTCATCTCTTTCGACCGTTTCTTTGGTGCCATGTTCCAAGGTTCCATGCAGCATCTTGGTCAGCGTGCCATTGCCAATGCACGTCAGGCGCTCGAACACATTGCAGACCCAGAAAAACGGGAGTTCTATCGTCGTGTTGTGTATGTGCTCTTTATGATATGCAACCTCTCGGATGTTGACAAACCTTCCTTCTTGGCCACAATAGACAATATTGTGACGCTTCTCATGACCAAAGTGGACGCTAGCAAGGCTGCCATCAAGCATGAGGTAAGCACAGTGTTGGCGTTTTTGATTGACAAGGCTGTTATCCGCAAGACGAAAACTGAAACAGGAAGTGAGATATATGAGTTCTATACTGAGGAAGAGTCGAAAGTGGCTCAACTCATAAAGAACCAGCAGGTGGACAGCAACACTTACAGCGATGAACTGAAATCTATATTCTTCAGCCATTTCGGAAATCCAAGCAACAAGAAGACGTATGCCACACGCTCATTCAATGTGGGAATCAACATCGACGGGCGTAACTATCTTAGCAACAACGCTGACATCTGCATTGATTTTGTGACAACCGCTGGAACCGACTCTGCCGAACAGTTTGCTTTCAGCGTTAACAACACGTCGCAGTGTACCCATCTCATTTATTTCCTCTATCCGCAGTTGAAGGACAATGCTGAGCTTCGTGCCAACTTCCTGTATTATTGCCGTGTGCAGCGTTTCGCACAAGAACCTGCAATAAGTGAAGAACGTCAGCGTACAAAAATGATATTCCAACAACGTGCAAAGGAGCTATACGAAAAGGAGATAAAGCCTCAGTTCCAGCATATTCTTGACACTTGCCCTGTCATATCATGTGGTGCGGTACTCTCTGCTTCGCAAATTGGAACTGCCAAGAAAACCGAACGTTACGAGGCATTGCTCAATTGCCACATGGAGACACTCTATTCGTTTGCTATGCTTGTCAGCAGTGGCGAGACACCGAAGAATGGAGCAGACCTTTCGGCAAAGATTCTGCGCCCGGTAGACCCTGCGCTGCCAAATATGCCGCTTAGTACTCCAGAAAAGAAAATAAAGGATTATCTCGACCGCTCGCCTCACGACGTGACGGTGGCTGATGTCGTTCGCCAGTTCTCGAAGGTGCCTTACGGATGGTCAGACTATGCCACCATCTATTTCCTCAATGAACTGGTACGTCGCCATCTGTATGCATTCAACTATAACAACAATCCCAACGTGAGCCGTGAGGATACGGCACGCAACATTGTGCGTGATGCCAGCAAGTTCACTGTGGAGAAAGCAAAAGCTATCTCGCAGGAGGTGCTTAATGACTTCATTGATGCTTGGAAGCATATTTTCAACGTTATGTCGGTAAAGGGCAGCAACGACAGCACCGAGCTGTTCCGCAACTGCAAGGAGACAGACGACAGTCAGCTCAATACACTTCTGAAAAATTATCGTAGCCTCTCTCATAAACTTAGCGGATGCCCCTTTGTCCATACCATCGACGAAGCTGTCACTTTGATGGAAAGTTGGCTCACGGAGCGCGATCATCTGAAGTTCTTCCAAACCATCATCGACGCACGCGACGAGGCTTGCCGACTCTTCGACCGTTGCAAGAACATCAACTCGTTCCACAACGACCAATTCCCCAACTATGAGAAGGTGTGCAAGTTTATTGATGACAATCGTGACAACTTCGCTTTCCTCACCGACGAACAACAACCGACAGTAGTGGCTATACGTGCCATTCTTACCGACGAGGAGCCGTGGGACAAGATGCCGTCTTACATGAAGATGATGCGCACGTTGAGTGGTCAGTTGGGCGAGTGCAAAACCCACCTCATCGAAAAGATTAAGTCGAACTACAACAAGGTGTTTGACGAACTGGAACAGTATGCCAACGAGGTGAATGTGCCGCGTGACAAGTTCGCAAAGCGCGACATTACCATATCGCTGAAAACAAGCACCTCCAACTTCTATGCGCTGCAGGCCAATGCGGACACTCGCGATTTCTATGAGGAGGAAATGAAGAAAATCAACAGTGCCATTCCCGCGCCTCCACCATCAACACCTGGTGGCAATGGTAATGGTGGCAGCACGCCAAATCCGACCGATCCTCAGCCCAAGCCAAGAATGCGCAAGATTGTACATCTCAATACGCATACCACCAAGCCAATGCGTTCTGAGGCTGATGTGGACATATACTTGGCAGGGTTGAAAGCCGAACTTATGCAGTATATAAATGACAACAACGACATTATTATAGGATAGGATTATATAATATGGATACTAACAGATTGAAACGCTTCGCTACCGAGGCTCGAAATATATTGATGCAGGGCGTGAAAAACCGCTTGCAGGCTATAGGCTTCGACCTGAAGACTGGCACATCTTCTGAAATGCCCCAGAAGATGGAGGGCGGTGCCGTGTTCATGGGCGACACCGTAACGACCGACTTTTACAGCCGTTGGATGTCGCTCTACAACAACATACACGCTCGCGGCATCAAGCAGGTGGCTGAAGAGGCTGCCTACACATGGTTCAACCGCTTCATGGCTATCCGCATCATGCAGAAGCAGGGCTTCGTTTCGCCTGTCTTGGCTTACGAAAGCGAAGAGGTGCGTGTGCCGGTCATTGTGAGTGAGGCCCGACAGGGACGTATGCCTCAGATGGCAGCCGACGTGCATGACAAATTGATGGAACTCCTTGACGACGACAGCAAGACCAACGAGCAGTTTGCCTTGCTGATAGTGGCTTATTGCCATGAGAATCCTATCATAAACAAGTGCTTCGGAACCATTGCCGACTACACAGAGTTGCTTCTGCCACAGAATATTTTGGCGGAAGGTGGCTTTGTGAGTATGCTTAACGACTCAGAATTTATCACAGACGACGATTTCCGCTCTGCCGAACTTATCGGCTGGCTCTATCAGTTCTATATCTCCGACCGCAAAGACGAGGCTTTTGCAAAGAAGGGCAAGTACGACACCGACGAGATTGCTCCCGCCACGCAGATATTCACGCCCAACTGGATTGTGAAGTATATGGTGGAGAACACCGTTGGCCGCATCTATATCGACAACAATCCGTATTGTGAGGCGAAGGACGAGTGGAAATACTTGGTTGACACGCCTTCTGGTGATGCGACTCTTAAGGTGGACGACCTCGCAGAACTTACCGTTGCCGACCTTGCCTGTGGCTCGGGACACATTCTAAACGAGTGTTTCGACTTGCTCTATACTCTTTATGTGGAGGAGGGCTACAGCCGCTCGCAGGCTATCGGCAGCATTCTCCGCAAAAACATCCTTGGCATCGATCTCGACACCCGTGCCAAGCAACTTGCCACGTTTGCCCTCCTGATGAAGGCTTGCCAAAAGGATAACAGTTTCCTCGACGGCAAGGTGATGCCACGCATCTACGACATGCCACGACCTATAGCCGAGGCTATAGGTGCCGATGATGACACTTGCGATGCCGAGGAATATCTCAAAGAAACGCTTCCTCACTATCTGTTGGGTGGCAATGCCGACATGGTGCAGGAACTGACCGATGCTATTCTATTGATGAACCATGCCGACACACTTGGCAGCATCATGAAGTTCGACATTTCGGAGCAGACCCGAAATGCCGTGATGGTTCGTACACAGGAGTATGAGGAGCAGTTGGCTAATGGCGAGATTGTGCCTTCGTCCATTCTGCTGCTGATGCCTTATATGCGCATCATCCTAGCGCTAACCCAAAAGTATGCTGCGCTTTGTATGAATCCGCCGTATATGGAGTCTGGCAAGATGAATTATATATTATCATCTTATGTAAACAAGGAATATAAAGAAGGTAAAAATGATCTGTACACTGTGTTTATGATTTTGGCTCTTAATAGATTGTCAAATAATGGTAAATATGGAATGATCAACATGGATACATGGACATACAAATCTTCTTTTGTGAATATTCGTGATTTTATTCTTAATAATTGTCAAATTGATTCACTGATATTATTAGGTGCTCGGACATTTGAAGAACTTAATGGAGAAGTAGTACAGAATGTTTGTTTCTGTATGACTAAGAACATTTCATTTTCGAGAGGCGTATACATTAATATATCTGCAGCTTCCTCTTGTAATGAAAAACGTAATGATTTTCTTACTTCAAACATAAAACATTGTCAAACAATCAACCAAAATGATTTTTTACGTTTGCCCGGTCACCCCATCACAATAATAGACGAATCATATTTAACTTTATTTTCAACATTGCCTTCTTTGCTTTCTACTGGAGAATCAAAACAAGGATTAGCAACGGGGAACAATGATATGTTTGTTCGTTATTGGTCGGAAGTATCATTTAGTAAGGTTGGTTTTAACATAGAATCTACGCAAGATTCCGTTAATAGCGGTATGAAATGGTTTCCTTATAACAAAGGTGGAAAGCGTAGAAAATGGTATGGAAATCAAGAATTAGTGGTGAATTGGGAAAATGATGGCGAAAACATTAAGAATTTCAAGGATGATAAAGGGAATTTAAGATCACGCCCTCAGAATACTCAGTGCTACTTTTTACCATCAATATCTTGGGGACTTATCTCAGGGCCATTCTTTAGGTTCTTTCCACAAGGCTTCATATATGATATACAGGGGATGTCATATTTTCCTTTTAACAATAGAAACATACATTCATTATTAGCATGGATGAATTCAAAAGTATTCCGTACATTGGGTAAAATACTTAATCCGAGAGAACAGTACCAAGCAGGTGATTTAGTTAAGTTACCAGTTTCAGATAATGATAGTTGTAATTTAGGAATAAAATGCACCACCGTCTCTCAGCAAGACTGGGATGCCCACGAAACCTCCTGGGATTTCCAGCGCAACGAGTTATTGTCTGTAGATGAGCAGACCTACATGGACAACATCAATAACTTTGTAGAGGATCACTACAAAGAGACTGGCGAACGCCTCTGCATCGACCCTGCTGCCCCACAGCTCGACAGTTTGGCATGGCGCATAGAGCAATACAAACAGAAGTGGGAGCATAAGTTCAAGCAACTCCACGAGAACGAGGAAGAGCTCAACCGCCAGTTTATCGACATCTATGGTCTGCAAGACGAGTTGACTCCCGATGTGCCTCTCAACGAAATCACTATCCTTCAGCAAGGTGAAATCTCGATTGAGTGAGAGCAGAGCCAAGCCTGCTTGAGCTATGCCGAGCGATGAGAGATTGGGCGAGGCCAAATCTCGATTGAGTGAGGGCAGAGCCAAGCTTGTTTGAGCTATGTGGAAGCCATCAATCCTCAACATTAGAACAAAGAAAGCAATGAAACAAGAGATAAAAGACATCATGCAGCTTCTGCTCAAACGCCATAAGGAGTTGGGCATAACAGACCAGATAGACTACGAAAAGTTCTATCTGTACTCTATCATTACTCATAGTACAGCCATTGAAGGCAGTACTGTGACGGAGGTGGAAGCACAGTTGCTCTTCGACGAGGGCATTACAGCGAAAGGAAAGCCTATGATAGAGCAGTTGATGAACCTCGATCTGAAAGCAGCTTACGACTATGGCCGCATTTGGATAAAGCGCCATGAGAACATCAGCGTAGAATCTCTTGTTGCTCTTGCTGCAAAAGTAATGGCTCGTACTGGCGGTGAATACAATTCTTTAGGCGGAAGCTTTGATGCTTCGAAAGGAGAGCTTCGCAAGCTGAATGTTACTGCTGGTGCTGGCGGACGGTCGTATATGGACTGGATGAAGGTGCCAATGAAACTGAAGGAGTTTTGCGAGGAACTTAACAAACGCCGCAAAACAATAGACACAACAGACGAATTGTCTATATACGAACTGAGTTTCTGGGCGCACTACCATCTTGTAACCATCCATCCATGGGCTGATGGTAATGGCAGAACAAGCGTCTGCTTATGAACCTTCTACAAATGGAATACGATGTGTTGCCAACAAAGGTATATAAAGAAGACAAAGCTGAATACATACAAGCGCTCATTGACACAAGGGAAGCTGAGGACACGGATATCTTCATCAACTGTATGGCAAAACTACATTGTGAACATCTGCAGCAAGATATCGACCATTTCCTTATATCGACATCAGAGAAAATGGTCGATAAAACAGAAATCCTGCAAGAAATGGTCGATAAATGGTCGATAAAGCCAACTCTGGCAGGAAAACTGGCCGATATTATAGTTTTCATGGCCGACAAAGAAGAAATCAGAACCGAGCAGCTTGTCACTCAATTGGGCCTGACAGAAACCACAGCAAAACGCTATCTGCGCCAGCTGACAGAGTTCGGTTATTTGGAAGCTCATGGTGGTAACAGAAACAAGTCATATACAAGAAAGTGAAAGAATAAAACGTTCAATTCATATAGAACAGAATTATGGAAGAAAACAACAAACAACATATAGTATGGCACGATGACGTAATCGTGAAGCAATTCATCAGCTACGCCGTGGGCTGTATGATGGGGCGCTACAGCATTGACAAGCCCGGTCTAATCCTTGCCAACCAAGGCGATGGATTGAAAGAGTATGAGGCTATCGTGCCAAACTCTCGTTTTGAAATTGATGACGACGGTATCATTCCGTTGATGGCATCGAATACCGACTTTGCCGACAACGCCACGGTTCGCTTCAAGAAATGGCTGGCTGTTGTGTTGGGCGAGGATCGGCTGGTGGAGAACCTCAACACAGTAGAAGCAGCCCTTGGTAAGACCATTGATGACTTCTTCGTTAAGGACTTCTGGAAATATCACAAGAAGATGTATCAGAACCGCCCCATCTACTGGCTTTTCAGTTCAAAGAAGGGTGCGTTCCAGTGTATCGCTTACATGCATCGCATGACACCCTATACAGCAGAGCAAATCCGCACAAAGTATCTGCTGCCACACATAGAGTGGCTTGTGCAGAAGCAAAACGAAATGGAAGAAAATGCAGCCAACCTCAGCACAGCCGAACGCCGAGAACTCGACCGCTTGAACACACAAATAGCAGAATGTCGCGAGTATCATGACCGTCTGCATGAAGTGGCTGACAAGCAGATAGCCTTCGACCTTGACGATGGCGTAGTTGTGAACTATGCTAAGTTTGGCGATGTTTTACAGAAATTGAAGTAGAAACGACATGAACGTATTACAGAAAAAAATATACGAATACTTCGAATGCGACACAGAGTTAAGGGTGTTGTTTATATTCCAGGACTCTGTGGATATGTTTACGACAGCTGAGCTTGAAAGTGTAGAATGGAAGTCTGGTTATCGCTACATAGATTTCAAAGGAGATTGGTTTACTACCAAATTTCGCCTTGACAACGACTGGCAGAATGACAAAATTGTCATCTACTGTCATCAAGAAAGTCCATTAAGGAAGAAATCGCTACAGACATCGTTCCCACTTATGGATGTGCTTGCTGCCAACATGGAGTATCACAGCCAAGATTATGCAGCATTCATGCAGCAATATGGACTGCCTACAAATGACTGGCAACTTGTAAGATTTGTGGAGAGTAATGTCATCTCTTTACAGTCGGACAAGATGCTGCGCTTCTTCATGCCGTATTATCAGGACGGTAGCATAACACACGACATCATGGTGCGTGGTTTCATAAGTAACTTTATGGGTGCTCATAATGTATTGGATTGGGACAGCATCATCCTTAAAGTGCTTTTGTATGGCAGAGAATGTGAGAGCGGTAAACAAAGGGATTTTTACGTCAGGATGCGAGGATGCAAGGATGCCCAGGAGGCTCTGGGCAAGCATCTTATTGACATCTTTGGCGTGTCGTATAATGATGATAGTAAAGAAAAGGTGGCACATATTGTGAAAGTCTTCAAGTACAATGTCATAGTGCAAAACCTTGCCCCGATAGCTGCGGACAACTACAAGCAGACAAGAATTACTGACAGTGTAGCTCTGCAGCATATGAACCGCATCTTAGAGTTGGCTCTCAGTAAAGAAAAGACAACAGAAGCCCTCACCGAACTCTTCGATGAACTGGGCAGAGATGTGCGCGACGCTGACATCATACGTTGGTATGGCACGGAGGCCAATTACTATTATCTGCCGGAAGCACTTTGCGTGCCGATTATTAAAACTCTTTTGGAGGAAAAGATTGAAACAGAACCTGCGGAAGTTATCAACAGAATAGAGGACTTGATGCTAAAATATAGCGACAACTCTATGATGGCTGTCGTAATGGATTATGCTGTCATCGTGGCAAGGCTTTACGAGAAGGCTCTCACGCTTGGTCCGTTAACTCTCAATACAGCCGATGAGTATGTAATGAGATATAAATCGGATTATTGTTTTATTGACCAATACTACCGTCAGGCTAACGAAACTTACTTTGGCATAGATCCAACATGCGAGTTGTTTGACGCAGTACAGAAGGAGAAACGTTGTCTTGACCAAAACTACAGCAAACTTTGCAACCGGATTAATCTGGAGTGGACCAGATGTCTGAAAGAAACTGGAGGAATGGACGAGGTTCATCTGTTGCGCCAATACAATTTCTATGATGAGAAAATAAAGTCGGTACAGAAGAAAGTGGCTGTGATTGTGAGTGACGCACTCAGATACGAGGTGGCACAGGAGCTTATAGGCGAACTGGCAAAATCTAAACATATTGCAAGTCTGAAACCAGCCATTGCTATGCTTCCATCCGAAACCAAATACTGTAAGCCATCGTTGCTTCCACATCGTGAACTGAAACTCTACGGTAAGGGCGAAGAGCAAGACATGGCTGTAGATGACCACATTCTCGACACGACACAGAAACGCTCTGAGCATTTGCAAGTCTATCGAGACGGTGCCGTATGTGTGCCGTTTGAAACAGTGGCAGAATATAACCAGGAGAAGAACCGTGAGATATTCAAGCATCCGTTGGTGTATATCTTTCACGATGTCATTGACAAGACAGGACATGATGGCAATGCCAAGCAAATAGTGAACAGTTGCAGGGATGCTATCACCGAATTGAAAAAAATGATTCCCAAGATACATGCCTCCTACAACGTGACGGAGGTCTATATAACAAGTGACCACGGCTTCCTGTTCAACGACATAATGTTTGCCGACAAGGACAAGCACAAAATAGAAGAAGACTGTCTTGAACGCAGCACACGTTATTATCTTACTAAATCGAAAGACGAAGTAAGCGGTGTGATTAAATTTCCACTAAGCGAGGTGTCGGGTATGGTTAATGTTGGCGATGTGATGGTGGCTGTGCCAATGGGTACAAATCGATTTGCGGCTCCATCGGGCGGTTATATGTTCACTCATGGCGGTGCGGCATTGCAGGAACTGATAATCCCCGTAATAACAAGCCGTCAGGAAAGGGACGACAACAAGCAACCGGTGGGCGTGATGATTCTCGACAGACGACTTTCGATGCAAGCCTCACGCTTGAGATTCAAGATGTTGCAAACAGAGGCTGTGTCTATGGACATGAAGGAGCGCCCCATAAGGGTTGCTCTGTATCACAACGATGTGCCGGTTACGCCAGTCAAGGATATCCTTCTCGACAAGACAGACCCGTCTTTGGACAACAGAAAGATACAGGTAGACCTCACACTCAATAAGAATATTGATGCCAAGGTGTTGCAACTGAAAGTGTTTGATGCCACAGACGACTTGAACCCTATAATAAAGGAGAATGTGACAAACAACACATTGATAGAAAATGATTTTGATTTCTAATTTAGTTCTCAAGGTTTATGGATTTACAACAGAAAATAATGGATTGCTTCATAGGCAAGGTCGTCAGAAAAGACTTGGCGTTCCTTGTGAAGGGAGGGCTTCCAGTGCCTACATATGTGTTGGAATATCTTCTGGGGCAGTATTGCGCCAGCGATGACGAAGAGGTGATAAACGAAGGTATAGAGAAGGTAAAACTGGTTATCCAAAACAACTATGTGCACCGTGCGGAAGCCGAATCCGTAAAAGGTCTCATACGTGAGAATGGCCAGCACCGTATCATAGACAAGGTGACGGTTGCTCTTAATGAGAGAAACGATGAATATCAGGCTTCCTTTGCCAATCTTGGACTGTCAGGTGTTCCTATCGGTACCGACTATGTGCGCCATAACCCGAAGCTATTGAGCGGCAATGGTGTGTGGTGCATCATCACACTGGGTTATATCAGTGGCGAGAACATCAAGGTGAGATGGGAAATACAGACATTGAAGCCTATTCAGATTTCAAATATCGACCTGCAAGACTTTATCGACCAACGAAAGGACTTCACGACTGATGAATGGATTGACTTTCTGATGCACACAGTGGGGCTGAATCCAGAGCCAATGAACCGACGTGAGAAGTTCATCACGCTGGCTCGTCTTCTTCCTCATGTAGAGAATAATTTCAACTTTATGGAGTTGGGTCCAAAAGGAACTGGTAAGTCTCATGTATTCCAGGAACTGTCTCCTTATGGTGTACTTGTAAGTGGCGGTGACGTAACCTCTGCCCGACTTTTCGTGAAAATTCAAGGCAACAAGGAGATTCTTGGTCTTGTGGGATATTGGGATGTCGTTGCATGGGATGAGTTTGAACAGCAGAAAGGGCGAAACGTGGATGCTGTGCTTATTGATACTATGCAGAACTATCTTGCCAACAAGTCGTTCAATCGTGGTAAGGGTACACATGAGGCAAGTGCATCAATGTCTTTTGTGGGCAATACGAAACACACCGTTCCGTTTATGCTGAAGAACAGCCATCTGTTTGAGAGTATTCCTACTTCCTTCATCAAGGGTGCGTTTCTTGATCGTATGCACCTATATAATCCTGGATGGGAAATCAAGATGCTGAAAAAGAACAGTTTCTCTAAAGGGTATGGTCTTATCACAGACTACATTGCAGCCGTATTACACGCTCTACGCAATGACGATCGCACGGCATTGCTGAATGATTATGTCAAGTTTGACGGTTCACTTTCTGAGCGTGACCACCTTGCCATCCGTAAAACATTCTCTGGCCTAATGAAACTCATCTATCCCGATGGTAAGATAACGGATGAGGAAGCTAAGGAAATCATTGACTTTGCTGCGGAAGGGCGCAAGCGAGTAAAAGACCAGCTATATATCATCGACAGCACTTTCTGTGCGGAACCTGCAAAGTTTGAATATGTTTGGTTGAAGACAGGCGAAACTGTAAAGGTGGAGACACTTGAAAACATCGAACATAAACCGATCAACAAGGATGCCGAAGACAATGATAAGGAAGAGAATTTGGAATTAAATCATTCTGGCTCACGTCCTCGCATCAAACCTCTTGTTGCCAAGACTATTTCCATAAGAGAAAACCAGAGTGGAGTAACTTATAAAGACTTGTTTGGTGATTATTTGCGAACAGCAAAGGAAATACACATTACAGATCCTTTTATACGTCAACCGTATCAGATCGACAATTTGGTGGATTTCATACAAATGGTGAAAGATGTGTCAACTATACAAGACACCGTAAAAATTCATCTGAGTACACAGAATGACGATGACGAGAAAGTGGCAGAGATGATAGACTCTTTCAACGACTTGGCAGATGAGCTGCTGCCGATGGGCATAGAGTTTACCTACGACTTCAAGGCAGACCATGACCGCTTCATCAAAACAGATACCGGGTGGACCATAGCTCTTGGACGTGGCTTGGACATCTACGAGAAGTTTAGTCGCTTCTCACTTAGTCGCTGTAGTCAGAAGAATCGCCGCTGCAAAGCGTTTAATGTTTCAATCAATAAAACAGAAGAGTAAATGGAAATAGGAGAAGTTCTTGAAAATAAGATGCCAAAAGCAATAAAGTATGCTTCACATATCATTGTGGAAGTAGATGGCTTTATGGATTTTGCTGTGGCTTTGGTTGATTATATGGGGGAAGATTTCATACCATATTGTAAATCAGTGTACACAATGTTAAGGAGCTTGTCCTATCCCAATGTGATATTTGAGAAGGATGACATACTTGGGACAATAACTCCAGATGTCATCCATGATGCTTACAACAACTTTCTGTTCCAACAAGATGAGCAAGCGAGAGAGAAGGAATTTAAGGAAAATATAGATGAGTTGCAGTTCTTGGTAAAGAACTATCGCAATAGCAGTGAGTTTAAAAAGTTGTTTAGTACATGACAAAATTTGAAAAATATTGTCTTAACTTATTGATTTTTAAGTAATTATATTTGGAAAAGACCTCGATTTTTCGTAACTTTAAGGTATATAACTTCCACATTATTACCATGTTACGAAACACCAAGGTCTCGCACAAAAGTAGTGAAATTTCCCCGGTTATCCTACCAATTTTCAAAGCTTCTATGAATCTTGCCCACATCAAATGCCTTTCCATGCTGCTATGAGCACTCTGCACCGTGCAGACGGTCTGCTTGTCCAAGTTGGCCGTGGCGTTTGACAGCAAGGCGTCCCGGGAGTCCAGCTTCCGCCGCATCCAGCGCTTCATGGCGCAGATGGTATTGGACCTGGAAGCCGTGGCCGGATATCTTAGGTCTCGTGAATTTAACACATTTTTGTATAATTTACTCTCAAGTTTGACGGTCTTTGCCTTTGCAGGGCGTCCGCGTCGCTTCGGAGAGACCTTTCTGGATCTGTATTCAGTTCCGCAACCTTCAGGGATGTCAAAGCCGAAGGCCTTGCAGATATC
>ENA-UOOD01002128-UOOD01002128.1-human-gut-metagenome-genome-assembly--contig:-CS67-NODE-2128-length-18385-cov-5.630115_pt1 | contig 18385 bp, 18 predicted proteins | sample MGYA00242464_ERZ724011 | MGnify/ENA metagenome assembly ERZ724011 | reverse complement strand
TGCGGCACGGTGCTGCTGCCGCAGGCTGCGTGGGCAGAGCCGCTGCGGGCGCGGCAGGTGGTATCCTGCGGGCCGTCGCCCCAGAGCAGCCTGACGCTGTCCAGTCTGGCGCAGCGGTGTGTGCTGTGCGTCCAGCGGCAGCTGACGGCGCTGGACGGTACGGTCATCGAGCCGCAGGACATCCCGCTGCCGACGGCGTGGGGCTGCTGGGAGACGGAGCCGCTGCTGCTTCTGGCGGGGACGCACCTGCTGCTGGGGCGGTTATGAGATAGAATTTCTCCGCGCGGTGTGGTACAATAGCCGCGTCAAGGTACTGTACGGCTTTCCGCAGCGCCTGGAGATCACGGTGGACGCGCCGTCCCTGACGGAGGCGGAGACGGAGGAGCCGCTGGCGCTGACGGCATCGCTGCTGCGGGAGGAGGATTTCGCGGCGGATTTCACCCAGTTCCACAGCCGCCGCTACGGCAGGCAGGGCGATTACCATGTGTCGGAGGTGCAGGCCGCGCCCGTGGGTCCGGACAGCGCGTCGGTGCAGCTCCGCACGGACGATACGGAGCTGCGGCACAGCTATTACAGCGGGTATCCCTTTGAGACATGGACGGGGCCGTCCTTATTCTGAAAAAGCCTGCCGCGGCGCTGTGAAACCAAACGGCGCCGCGGGCCGTCTATATAGGCGAGGGGCACCTGCGCCCAACGGCGGGCGCCAGCCCCCGGCTTCTGAGAAAGGAACGGACTATGAAAAAAATGACAAAGCTTGCCGCCCTGCTGGCGGCGATCCTGCTGCTGACAGCCGCCATGACGGCCTGCGGCGGCCAGAGCACAGAGCCTGACACGCCCGATGACGGCCAGACCGGCACAACGGCGGTCCGCATCGCGCCCATACCCTCCGGCTTTGACCCGGCGGCGCCGGAGGACTGCGATGTCAGCGTGTCCTTCGACAACGGCGACATCAAGCTGAACGACGAGGGCGTGCTCGTCCTGCACATGACCGTGTGGGAGTACGAGCTGTTTGACGCGGCGGAGGTCTCCGCCATGAAGCCCGGCGATACGCTGGTGGTGCGGGGACAGGAGATCGCCGTGACCGCTGTGGAGAGCGCGGACGGCGTCGTACATGTCAACGGCGGTCTGGAAAAGGGCGGCGTGGATCTGGCGGCGGCAGAGAGCGGCGGCGTGTTCTATGAGAGCAATTCCGCCGTGACCGAGTTCCCCTATAACTATGTGGAGACGGCGCAGCTGACGCTGCCGGTGGACGGGGACAGCTTCGTTTACACCGACACCTCCGACCTGGAGAAGGGGGAGCAGACCTATCTGGCCGGCGACCTGCTGACCATGCAGGACACGGTGGACTTCTCCTGCACCGCCATGAACGGCACCGCTCACATCGCGGGCGGCAAGGTGACGGCCATCACCCGCGTGTACATTCCCTAAGCCGCACAGCGGCAGTCCCCGTGAGCGGCCCTGCGGCCGGAACGGATCATTCCCCGCCTGTCAGGCAGTATGCCCTTACTGCCCGGCAGGCGGGGGCTTTTTGTGCCCGGAGATTTTCCTTTTTCGGGCATTTGCGGCTTTTTTTACAGCGCCGCTTTGGCGTATGGAATTGAACGGTTTGCTTGACACTTTTCGCGAAAAGTGATATCTTATATGCGGGATTTTAGGTACTGCCGCCTATGGCGCGGCAGGCATGTCACGAAGGGCGCGCTGTCCCCGTGGCGGCAGCACCCGCAGGGCTGCTTTTTTGCCGGCAGGCACACCGCCGCCGGAGAGCGGAACGGCCTTGTCCGGGTGATCAGAACTGCGGCAGCAGGGAAAAGGGGGACAACGCCATGACGACGAATACACCGGAGATACGCCTGTTTGTCTCCTGCCATAAGGCGTTCTCCGTGCCCCGGAATACGCTGCTGCACCCCCTCCATGTGGGTGCGGCTCTTTCTGCTGACTTTTTTCAGGAATTTCTGCGGGATGACAGCGGGGAAAATATCTCCGCGCTGAACCGCCGCTACTGCGAGCTGACGGGGCAGTACTGGGTGTGGAAAAATGTGGAGGCAGACTACTGCGGCTTCTTCCACTACCGCCGGTATCTGTATCCGGATACGGCCGCCCGGCGGCCCTACATCATCCGCACCGCGCCCACGGAGAAGGAGCTGGAGCGCCTTGGCTTTCAGGATTTTCCACAGCTGATCGGACAGTACGACCTGATCGCGCCCATGGGCGAGGATATGCATGTTTCCGTGCGGGAGCACTACGCCTCCGCACCGTTTCACCATGTAAAGGATCTGGCGCTGACGGAGCAGATCATCCGGGAGCTGTACCCTGCCTATGTACCGGCTATGGAGCGGTATCTCAGCGGCTCCGTGTGCTATTTCGGCAATATTTTCATCATGTCCCGGCCGGTGTTCGATGACTACTGCCACTGGCTCTTCGATGTGCTGGCGGAGTTCGACCGCCGCGCCGATGTCACCGGCTACGGCCCGCAGGAGCTGCGGGTGGACGGCTATCTGGCCGAGCGGCTGTTCGGTATATATTACACCCACCGCAGGGACGAGCTGCGGACGCTGGAGCTGCCCCGGGTACACTTCGACTGCTTCGGCGGCACGGCGGCGGAGCGCCGCAGGACGAGGCTTTTGTACCACCTGCTGCCGCCTGGCAGCAAGCGCCGCGCATGGGTAAAGCGCGCGGGAAGGCGGGGCGCATGATGGAGAGGGAAATCGCGGTCAGCGTTATCATGCTGGCCTATAATCAGGAGGCATACATCGCACAGGCTATCGAGAGCGTCCTCGCCCAGCAGACGGGCTTCCGGTATGAGCTGCTGATCGGAGACGATGCGTCGCCGGACGGCACGGGGGAGATAGCGGAGGACTACGCCCGCCGCTATCCGGATCGGATACGGGTGTTCCGACGGCCGGAGAACCTGGGGGCCTCCCGCAACGCCTACGAGCTGCTGTGTCAGGCACAGGGGAGGTATCTGGCCTTCTGCGAGGGCGACGACTATTGGACGGCGCCGGACAAGCTGGCGGTGCAGTACGCTTTTCTGGAGGAACACCCCGACCTCATCGGCTGCACCCACCGCTGCGTGGTGGTGGATGAGCACGGCGACCCGCTGCCCAAGCAGCGGATCTCATGGGTGCGGGAGAAGCCGCGCTTCACGCTTCGGGATTTTCAGGGCATCTACCTGCCCGGGCAGACGGCCACCATCATGAAGCGCAACATTTTTCTGGATAAGAACGGCGATCTGTCATTTTTATATGAGGCGAACCGGAACGTTTCAGACCGGACGGCCACGCTGCTGTATCTGACAAAAGGGGACTTCGGCCTGATACCCCGTGTGATGAGCGCCTACCGCCGTGTGCGGAGGGGCCCGCAGAGCCAGACAGACCAACTGTATACCCACAATCCCGATGTGGCGCGGATGGAGCTGGCCTACACGGAGCGTCTGGAGGAGACGGCGGCGCGGCTCACCTCGGAGCGCGGCCTGTTCAAGCCGTATTACCAGCGGTTGTATGCCGCCGCTGTGTACCGATACCTCCGAAGCCCTTCCAAGGGGGGAAGGGAGACGGTGGCGTTGATCGGGCGGCATCTGGGGGGCGGGAGCGTCCACCCGGCGGCATTTGCGGCCGGTGTGGCCCGGCGGATCGCCGACGCGCTGTAAAGAGAAAAAATCACAGGGGAGAAGAGAAAAACAATGAGAGTCCTTCATGTCCTTTCAAGGGATGAAAGTCTGGCGCCATTATCGGCGCTGTACCAGCAGTACGACATGCAGAACGAGCACAGCTTTCTGACCACGGTTCCCATGACCACGGTGCTGAAAAAGTGGCCTGCAATGCTGGGGATCCGAGGGCTGCAGACCATCCCGCCGTTCAAGCGCTTTGCCAACATCCGGAGTGACCGGTATGTGAAAAGGGAGGCCGCAAAGGCGGATCATGTGGTGTGGCACTCCTTCAGCGGCGGCGACGGCGCCATCCTGAAGCTGTTGTCCAAGGATCCGGCGCTGCTGGCCAAGTCCACATGGGTGGTCAGCAACGATGAGATCGACAATCTGAAAAGCGAGAAGAAGATGCTGCGGGGCATGGACAGCGACCGGCTCCACAACTATGTATACAACCATGTGGGCGGCATCATCGTGCCGTTCCCCGGGGATCAGGAGCACCTGCGGCTCCACGGCATCCACCACACCCGCGTGACCGCCATCCCGCAGGCTATCCCGCCGGAGCGGCTGGCGCTGCTGCGCCGCTCCATGGACGAGCCGCGCCGTCCGGACGTGGACGCGCCCAACGGCAGACTGCTGGTGCAGGTGGGGCTGAACATGCTGGTGCGCAACCGCCATCTGGATATCCTGTCGGTGGTGCAGACTATGGAGAACAAAGGAAATATAGTGCTGTTCATGCCGGATCACTACGGCATGGACGGCATGAGCATGTCCGGCGGCAGTAAGACTTACCGCAGCCGTGTGGACAAGAAGGCCGCCGCTGCCGGCATCCGCGCCGTTACCATGAGCCGGAGAGTGTCCTACGAGGCATTCTGCCGGTACATCGACGCGCTGGACGCGGTGCTGCTGGGCAACGAGAAAAGCTGCCATCCGGAGTTTTTCCTGCATCTGCTGGCGCGGAAAAAGCGCATTTTTATGCCGGCGGATTCACTGGTGCGGGTGCAGCTGAACCAGTACGGCGCGGGTATCCACGCGCTGGAGGAGCTGGCGGGGCAGGACGCGGCGCATATACGGGACTTTTCACCGGCATGCCTGCCGGAAGAGCTGGCGGAGATCTATCAGGGCGGCTCCATCGCCGCCAAGTGGATCAAGTGGCTGGAGGAAACGGAGGAAGCGGCACATGAATGAAGGACACATCAAATTCCTGCATGTCGTGGGGCCGGACACCAAGAACTCCTTTGGTATCATGCAGCAGATCCACGCCACGCAGGATATGCGGGAGCACCGCTTCCTTATCACGGCCTATGAGTCCTGCAAGCAGCGCTTTCCCAAGCTGGAGCAGTTCCCCGACAACCTGTATATCCCGGAGCACTGCGGGTTCCCCAAGCGGCTCCGGCGCATTGCCTTTTTTCTGCGGCACCTGCGGGATGCCGACGTCATCGTCTGGCACAGCCTGTTCTTCACCACGCGGAAGTATATCTGGTTTCTGTTCGCTTTTCCGTCCCTGATGGAAAAATCCGTGTGGGTCGAGTGGAACGCCGACCTGTACGTGTGGGAGTATCCAGAGACCTCGCTGCGCAACCGCATCAAGAATTATATGAACCGCAAGATACGCCAACGGTTCCGCTATATGGGCGGCACATTCCCGGTGGACATCGCGGAGTATAAGCGGCAGTTCGGGGAGAAGGCACGCTGCTTCTATACGCCCATGCCCAACCCCTACAAGGGCGCGTCCCAGCTGATCGAGACGATCCGGGCGGTGAAGCCGCCGGAGGGCGCGAAGTACACGCCTATGGTGCAGATCGCCCACAACGCCTTTACCTTCAATAACCATGTCTACCTGATGAACCTGCTGAAGCGCTACGCTCAGGAGGATGTGCGGTTTTTCCTGCCCATCAGCTACGGCATGTACGGCATCAACGGACAGTACGGCAGTAAGCTGTACAGTAAGACCGTCAAGAGATGTGCCAGACAGATACTGGGCGACAAGGCTGTTATCCTGGAGAAGAATATCCCCTTCGAGCAGTATCTGAAGGTGCTGTGGACCGTGGATGTGGCGGTGTTCGATTTTGACCGCCCCTGCGGGCTTGGCACGCTGCGTATCCTGCTGCTGATGGGGAAGAAGATATACCTCCCATCCGGCAGCCCATACTACGAGTTCCTGCGGTCGCAGGGCCTGCCGGTCTGCGACACCCGGAGGATACCGGAGATGACATTTGAGGAGTTCATGGCACCGGTGGAGTACACCAACTACGACTGGCTGTACAGCTATCTGAATAACGGCGACGTGATGGACAACTGGGACCACATGTTCCGTGAGATCGAAAAAGAGATGGGCCTCCCGGCCGGAAAGAAGGTTGAAATGAAGAAAGTCATGATCCTCGGCGCCACACAGACGCAGGTGCCGCTGGTGCAGGCTGCCAGGAATCTGGGCTGCCATACCATAGTCGCCAGCATCCCCGGCGACTATCCGGCATTTGCTTACGCCGATGAGGTCTGCCATGTGGACATTACCGACAGTGCCGCCGTGCTGCAAAAGGCGCAGGAATTGAAGATCGATGGCATTACCTCCTGCTGCATGGACATGGGCGTGCGCTCCATCGGCTACGTCTGCGACCGTATGGGCCTGCAGGGCCTGACGGAGCGCGCGGCGCTGCTGTCCAACCAGAAGCTGCTGATGAAGGACGCCCTCATCGCCGGCGGCGTCAAGACCCCGGCCTACTGCAAGACCGCCACGGAGGATGACCTGCGCCGCGCATGGGATACGCTGGCGCATCCGGTGATCCTGAAGGCCATCGACCTGCAGGCCAGCCGAGGCATCTATGTCTGCCGCAGCTTTGAGGAGCTGGAGCAGGCGTTCCGCGGCGCCATGGCGCTGACGCGGGAGGACTACTGCATCGTGGAGGAGTTCATCACCGGCATCGACATCGGCGCGCAGGCCTTCGTGTCCCACGGGGAGATCCTGTTCGTCCTGCCGCACAACGACGAGGTCTATACCGGCAGCGCCAACAAGCCCATCGGCCACTCCGCACCCCTGCGGGCGGACGAAGCCCTGATGGCGGAGGTCAGGCGCCAGAGCGAGCTGGCCATCCGCGCCATGGGGCTGGACAACTGTCCGGTGAACATCGACCTGCTGAAGGCCGACGACGGTCAGATCTACATCATTGAGCTGACCGGGCGGGTGGGCGCTACCTGCCTGCCGGAGCTGGTGTCGCTGTATTATGGCATCAATTACTATGAAATGATCGTGAAAAACGCGCTGGGCGAGGATCCCCGTCAGGTGTTCGACCGCCGCGCGGCGCAGGAGACGCCCAACGCCTCCCGCTTTATCACGGCGGACAGGACAGGCGTCCTGCGGGGCATCACCAATAACAACGCCCCGGCGTCCGACATCGCCATGCTGGAGCTGTACGCCAAGGCGGGGGACACCGTCCGCCGCTTTGAGGACGGCAAAGACCGTATCGGGCAGGTGGTGGTCACCGGCGCCACGCTGGACGACTGCTTCCGCCGTCTGGACGAGATCCAGAGCAGGATCGTGCTGGACTATGCGGACTGAGCCGGCCGGCGGGCAATACCGAGGTGTTGTGTCTGGCAGAGTTTGAGTAGGGTGCAGCACTGCAAGAAAAAGGGAGAACGGAACATGAAAAAGAATCTGCTGTGCTTTGCGGCCAGCTGGCTGCTGCTCATCGGCGCGCTGGCGGCGCTGCTGGTGACGGCACGGGATCTGGAGGTGACGCTGGATGTGCCGGTCGTCACCACCGAGACTGATGATGATGGCGTGACGCTGTCGTGGCAGCCGGTGGCATACGCCACCAGCTACAGGGTATACAGCCGCGACAGCGGCGGCCAGTGGGCGCTGGTGAAGGCGGTGGGCAAGGACGAGTGCAGCTATACGCTGACGGATGCGGCGGGGAAGGAGTATGCCCTGCGGGCCTGCAACATCTGCGGCGACAAGACCACCCTTAGCGGGTACTCCAAGGCCGTCAAGACCGGAGGTGCGGCATGAGCGGACAGAAAAACGCCATGATACAGGTGTGGAGGGTCGTATTTGCGTTCCTGATCTTCGCCTGCCATACGGGGCTTCTACCGTGGTGGACGATGGAAGAGACCCTGTTCCGATCGGCATCCCTGGGCGTGGAATTCTTCTTTATCCTCTCCGGGTTCCTGATGCTCCGCAGCGCGGAGCGCCGTCCGGTCTGTACGCCCCGGGAGGAGATCGGGCCGGAGACGCTGCGGTTTCTGGGAAAGAAGTGGAAGGCCATCTTCCCAGTGTTCCTGTTTGCCTTCGTGCTGGAGATCATCGTGTCCAACGTGCTGCCGCACAGCGGCAGCACCGGCCTGATGAACTATGTGTACCGCATCTGGGATCTGCTGTTTCTGCGGGCCGTGGGGCTGCAGGGGGACAGCATGACCACCGCCGTGGGTGCATCGTGGTACGTCATGGCCATGTTTACCGCCATGTTCATCCTGTACCCGCTGCTGCTCCGGAACCGCAACACCTACAAGTGCATTCTGGCGCCGCTGACGGCGGTATTCATTCTGGGATGGTTCTCCAACGTACACGGCAGCACCAAGTTCCAACTGGACTTCTCCCACGGCATCTGTCTGGGTGTGCTCCGGGCGCTGGCGGAGCTGTGCGCCGGCGCGCTGGCGTATATGCTGGCGGAACGTCTGAGCAGGCTGGCCGACCAGCCGCAGGATGAGAAAAACGGCCGTAATACCGTAATATATATATTCGCAACAGTTACGGAGCTTGCCTGCTTCGGCGGCGCCATCTGGATCATGCGGCGGTATCTCCGCTCCCAGACGGACTTTCTGTGTATCCTGCTGCTGACCATCGGCGTGGCCGTGTGCTTCAGCGGCCTGAGCTACACACGGCTGCTGTCGCGTAAATTCCGGCTGGACTGGGCCGGAGACTTCTCACTGGCACTGTACCTGAACCACAGCATCTGGCTGCGGATGTTCCAGCGCTGGCCGCTGGCCATTCCGTTTATGACGCAGGTGCTGATCTGTCTGGGACTGTCCATCCTGTCTTCTCTGGCCTGTATATACACGATCCGGGTGTGCAGGAGCTTGTGGGCCGCACGGTGCGGGACCAAATAAATCAACCGACATTGGGGGAGAGTATTTTGAACGTACAGAAAACGGAACTGCCGGGCGTGCTGGTCATCGAGCCGCAGGTGTTCGGCGACAATCGGGGCTTTTTCTTTGAAAGCTACACCAAATCCAAATTCAGCGAGATCGGACTGGATATGGAGTTCATTCAGGACAACCACTCCCTGTCCGTACCCAAATACACCGTGCGGGGCATCCACTTCCAGAAAGACCCCACGGCGCAGGGCAAGCTGGTGCGCTGCATCCGGGGCCGCATCCTGGACTACGCCATCGACCTGCGGAAGGGGTCGGAGACGTATCTGAAGTGGGCGGCGGTGGAGCTGTCCGCCGACAACAAGCGGGAACTGTTCATTCCCCGGGGCTTCGGCCACGTCTTTGTGACGCTGGAGGAGAACTGCGAGGTCAACTACAAGGTGGACAACGTCTACTCCAAGGAGAACGAGCGCTCCATCCGGTACGATGATCCCCAGATCGGCCTCGTCTGGCCGGAGGGAATGGTGCCGGTGCTGTCGGAAAAGGACAAAAACGCGCCGCTGCTGCGGGACTGCGATTGTGATTTCACCATTTGACAAGGAGGAATGCGCGGATGAAGATCGGCATCATGCAGCCATACTTCTTCCCCTATCTGGGCTACTGGCAGCTGATGAATGCGGTAGACCGCTATGTGGTCTATGACGATGTGAATTTCATCAAGGGCGGGCGGATCAACCGCAACGCCATTCTGGTGCAGGGACAGGCCCACAACATCAATCTGATCCTGTCCGGCGCCAGTCCCAACAAGCATATCAATGAGGTGGCGGTGGATGCGTCGCCCCGGGCGCAGCAAAAGCTGCTCAAGACCATCGGCGAGGCCTACCGAAAGGCGCCGTACTACCAGCAGGTGTTCCCGCTGGTGGAGCAGGTGGTCACCAACGGCGAGACGGATCTGGGCAAATACCTGTACGATTCGTTCCGCATCATCGGCGGCTATCTGGGCATCGGGACGGAGCTGATCCTGTCCTCGCGGATGGAGAAGGACTGCTCCCTCCGCGCTCACGAGAAGGTCATCTCCATCTGCAAGCTGCTGGGCGGCACGGAGTACTACAACTCCGTCAGCGGCGTGCCGCTGTACGAGCCGCACCGGGATCTGTTCGAGGCAGCGGGGCTGGAACTCAGCTTCCCTGTCATGCGTCAGATAGAATATCCGCAGTTCAGGAATGAATTTGTGCCAAACCTGTCCATCATCGACGTGATGATGTTCAACTCGCAGGAGCGCTGCCAAGAGCTGCTGCACGAATATGACTTATTAAAAAAAGGAGACGTGCAATTATGATCAATGTATTTCAGCCTTGTCTGGGAGAGGAAGAAGTCTCCCGCATCCGTGAGGTGTTTCAGTCCAACTGGCTGGGCAAGGGCAAGCTGGTGGACGAGTTTGAGGAGAAGTATGCCGCCCATCTGGACACGGACAAGTCCCACATCCTGACGGCAAACTGCTGCAGTGAGGGTCTGTTCTCCTCCATGCATCTGTTTGGCATCGGCGAGGGCGACGAGGTCATCGTCCCCACCATCAGCTTCGTGGGCGCGGGCAATGCCGTGTGCGCCGCCGGGGCCAAGCTGGTACTGACGGACGTAGATCCCCGCACCCTGAACATCCGGCCGGAGGACATTCTGGCCCACATCACCCCCCGCACCAAGGCCATCCTGCTGCTGCACTTCGGCGGCATCCCCTGCGACATGGATCCCATCATGGAGATCGCCCGGGAGCATCACCTGACCGTTATCGAGGACAGCGCCTGCGGCATCTACTCCCGCTACAAGGGCAAGCCGCTGGGTACCATCGGCGATATGGGTATGTGGTCCTTCGATGCCATGAAAATTCTGGTGTGCGCCGACGGCTCCGCCCTGTACTTCAAGGATCCCGCTGTCCGCGAGAAGGCCGCAAAGTGGCTGTACTTCGGACTGGAGTCCAAGAGCGGCTACTCCAACAGTGTGGATAAGAAGTGGTGGGAGTATGACCTGTCCTGCTTCGGCCACCGCAGCATCATGAACGATGTCACCGCCGCCATGGCGCTGGAGCAGCTGAAGAAGCTGCCCGGCTTCATTGCCCGCCGCCACGAGATCGCCGCCATCTACGACAGCCGTCTGGCCGGTCTGGACTGGCTGGATCTGCCCCCCGCGCTGCCGGCGGACTGCTCCGGCACCTATTACTTCTATCATGTCCAGACCAAGCGCGGCTCCCGCGACGATCTGGCCAAGTTCCTGCGGGACAACGACGTGTACACCACGTTCCGCTACTTCCCGCTGCACCGTGTACCGGCCTACGGTCTGGCAGGCAGCTTCCCCAACGCGGACTATGCCGCCGACCATACGCTGTGCCTGCCCATCCATCAGGCTCTGACCGACGATGAGGTCAACTACATCTGCGACAAGATCATCGAGTTCGGCAAAAACAACAACCTGTAAATAATCCGGCGGGAGGAGAGGAAAATATGAAGGGAATCATTTTGGCCGGCGGCTCCGGCACACGTCTGTATCCCCTGACGCGGGCGGTCTCCAAGCAGATCCTTGCCATCTACGACAAGCCCATGATCTATTATCCGCTGTCCACACTGATGCTGGCCGGCATCCGGGAGATCCTCATCATCTCCACCGTCCGGGACGTGCCGGTATTTCAGGAGCTGCTGGGCGACGGACGCCAGCTGGGGCTGGACATCTCCTACGCCGTGCAGGAACAGCCCAACGGCATTGCCGAGGCGTTCCTCATCGGGGAGGAGTTCATCAACGGCGACAGCGTCGCGCTGATCCTGGGCGACAACATCTTCTACGCCCGGGGCCTGACGGGTATCCTGCACCGCGCCGTCAACCATGACAGCGGCGCCACCATCTTCGGCTACAAGGTGCAGAATCCCAGCGAATTCGGCATCGTGGAGTTCGACGCCGACGGCAATGTGCGCTCCATTGAGGAGAAGCCCAAGCAGCCCAAGTCCGACTACGCCGTGCCGGGTCTGTACTTCTACGACAAGGACGTGGTGGAGATCGCCAAGAGCATCAAGCCCTCCGCACGGGGCGAGAAGGAGATCACGGCGGTGAACAACGAGTACCTGCGCCGGGGCACCCTGCGGGTGGAGCTGTTCGGACGCGGCGTGGCGTGGCTGGATACCGGCACCCACGAGGGTCTGCTGGAGGCTGCGGACTTCGTGTCCATCGTCCAGCGCCGGCAGGGCCTGTACGTCTCCTGCATCGAGGAGATCGCCTACCGTCTGGGCTACATCACCAGAGAGCAGCTCATCGAGCTGGCGCAGCCCATGCTGAAAACGGCCTACGGCCAGTACCTCATCAAGACCGCAGAGGAGGATATTAAATGAAAACCATCCTTGTGACCGGCGGCGCCGGCTTCATCGGCTCCAATTTTGTCCACTACATGCTGGACAAGCACCCCCAGCTGCGTATCGTGGATCTGGATGCCCTGACCTATGCGGGCAATCTGGAGAATCTGGCGGATCTGAAGGACGAGCCGCGCCACATCTTCGTGCGCGGCGACATCGGCGACCGTGCGCTGGTGGGCGATCTGTTCCGGCAGTACGACTTCGACGCCGTGGTGAATTTCGCGGCGGAGAGTCACGTTGACCGCAGTATCACCCAGCCGGAGCTGTTCCTGACCACCAATGTGCTGGGCACCCAGACGCTGCTGGACGCGGCGCGGCGCTGCTGGTCGGCGGCACCGGATGACAAGTACTGCCGCGACTACCGGGAGGGCGTCAAGTTCCTGCAGGTATCCACCGATGAGGTGTACGGCGCGCTGGGCGCCACGGGCATGTTCACCGAGACGACGCCCCTGTCCCCCAACAGCCCCTACTCCGCTGCCAAGGCCTCCGCGGACATGATCGTCCGGGCCTATCACGAGACGTTCGGCATGCCGGTGAACATCACCCGCTGCTCCAACAACTATGGTCCCTATCAGTTCCCGGAGAAGCTGATCCCCTTGATGCTGCACAACGCCGCCAACGACAAGGCGCTGCCCGTTTACGGCGACGGTATGCAGGTGCGTGACTGGCTGTATGTGGAGGATCACTGCTCCGCCATCGACACGGTGCTGGAAAAGGGCATCGTGGGCGAGGTATACAACGTGGGCGGCAACAACGAAAAGGCCAATATCGAGATCGTGAAGCTGATCCTGTCCCGCATGGGCAAGGACGAATCCCTTATCACCCATGTGAAGGACCGACCCGGTCATGACCGCCGCTATGCCATCGACAACACCAAGATCACCACGCAGCTGGGCTGGGAGCCGGCCTACAGCTTTGAGGCAGGTATGGCTAAGACCATCGACTGGTATCTGTCCCACGAGGAGTGGATGCGCGGCGTTACGTCCGGCGCTTATCTGACCTACTATGAGAAAATGTATTCCTGAGGCCCGCCGCCCCGCCGGCGGCAGGCATGCGGAGCCCCTACGGGGAGAGTAAGGAACGGAGTATAAGATGACAGAACGAAAGTTTTACTATCCCATCGGACGCAAGAAGGTGGCCATCGTGGGCGCGGGCTATGTGGGCGCGTCCATCGCCTACGCCCTGACGCTGCGTGATCTGGCGCAGGAGATCGTACTCATTGATCTGGACACCAACAAGGCGTGGGGCGAGGCCACCGACATCCAGCATGGCATCCCCTATATGGGCGAGTGCTCGGTGCGGGTGGGCGAGTATGCCGACTGCGCGGACTGTGATCTCATCATCATCACCGCAGGACGGAACCGCCGCCCCGGCGAGACGCGCCTGAATATGATCTCGGACAACCGCAAGATCATGGAGGGCGTGGTGGCCGAGATCAAAAAGTACTATACCCACAGCGTCATCATGGTGGTGTCCAATCCTGTGGACGTGATGGTGTCCCTGTGCGCGCAGGGCATGGGGCTGCCGGACGGCATGGTCTTCGGCACCGGCTGTACGCTGGATACCTCCCGCATGATCCGCGTCATCGCGGACTATGTGGGGCTGAACACGGCGGTGATCAACGGCTATATCGTGGGCGAGCACGGCGATTCCCAGATCCCGCTGTGGAGCCGTCTGTCCGTGGGCGGCATCGCCATGGGCGAGTACTGCGCCAGCGTGGGCCTGCCGTGGACGGCGGAGGAGCGTGCCCGTATTGCGGAGGAGGTACGCACCATGGGCGCGTCCATCATCTCCGCCAAGGGCAAGACCCACTATGGCATCGCCACCTGTGTGTGCCTGCTGGCGGACGCGGTGCTGAACCAGCGCCCCACCATCGCCTCTGTGTCCACCCCGCTGCAGGGGGAGTACGGCGTGTCCGGTGTGGCGCTGAGCGTACCGTCTATCATCGGCGGCCACGGGGTGGAGCGCCGCATCCAGGAGAACTGGGCACCGGAGGAGCTGGCTGCCTTCCGGGAGAGCGCCTGCCGCGTCCGCGAGGCACTGCAGTGATATGAGCAGGGAGTTCGACTATCTCATCGTGGGCGCCGGCCTGTTCGGCGCGGTGTTTGCCCGCGAAATGACGGATGCGGGGAGGAAATGCCTTGTCATTGACCGGCGCAGCCATATTGCCGGCAACGCCTACACCGAGACGGTGGAGGGCATCGACGTTCACCGCTACGGCGCGCACATCTTCCACACCAACGATGAGGAGGTGTGGGCCTACGTCAACCGCTTTGCCCGCTTCAACCGCTTTACCAACAGCCCCATCGCCAACTACCGGGGCGAGCTGTATAACCTGCCCTTCAACATGAACACCTTCCACCAGATGTGGGGTGTCATCACGCCGGAGCAGGCGCGGGAGGAGATATGCCGCCAGCAGGCGGCCGCCGGTGACGGCGAGCCGCGGGATCTGGAAGAGCAGGCCATCCGTCTGGTGGGGCGTGACATCTATGAAAAGCTGGTGAAGGGCTACACCCAGAAGCAGTGGGGCCGTCCCTGCACGGAGCTGCCGGCCTTCATCATCCGGCGTCTGCCGGTGCGCTTCACCTACGACAACAACTACTTCAATGCCCGCTATCAGGGCATCCCCGAGGAGGGCTATACCGCGCTGGCGGAGCGGCTGCTGGCGGGGATCCCGGTACGGCTGCACACGGATTTCCTCCGGCAAAGGGGGGAACTGTCCGCGCTGGCGGAAACGGTGGTCTACACCGGGGCTATCGACGCCTATTTCGACTACCGGCTGGGCGCGCTGGAGTACCGCAGCCTCCGCTTTGAGACGGAGGTGCTGGATACCGACAATTATCAGGGCAACGCCGTGGTCAACTATACGGACGCGGAGACACCGTGGACGCGTATCATCGAGCACAAGCACTTTACCTTCGGCGCCCAGCCCAAAACCGTCATCACCCGGGAGTACAGCGCCGCGTGGCAGCCGGGGGACGAGCCGTACTATCCCGTCAATGACCAGCGGAACACCGAACTGTACCAGCGCTATGCGGCGCTGGCGGCGCAGGAGCCGCACACGCTGTTCGGCGGGCGGCTGGGCGCGTACCGCTACTACGACATGGATCAGGTCATCGCTGCGGCACTGGCGCTGGCCCAGCAGGTGCAGTGACCCTGCGGGGCGTCACGGAAACGACCGGTATCCTGCGGGATATCATGCGAGATCGAGGTTTTATGCTGCAAAAATATCTGCGCTACCAGTTCCTATTTGAGGAGCTGGTAAAGCGCGACTTCAAAAAGAAATACAAGCGCACGGTGCTGGGCATGGCGTGGAGCCTGCTGTCACCGCTGCTGATGCTGCTGGTGATGAAGTTGGTGTTTACCCAGTTCTTCGGGCGGAACATGGCGCACTATACCACCTATCTGTTCTGCGGCAACCTGGTGTTCTCCTATTTCAACGAGTCCACCTCGCAGGGCATGCAGTCCCTGATGAGCAACGCGGGCATCTTCACCAAGGTCAATGTGCCCAAGTATCTGTTCCTGTTCTCTAAGAACGTGCAGACCCTCATCAACTTTGGCCTGACGCTGTGCATTTTCTTCGTGTTCTGCGCCTTTGACCACATCACGTTCACATGGCGGTTCTTCCTGCTGCTGTATCCCACCTGCCTGCTGGTGCTGTTCAACATCGGCGTAGGGCTGATCCTTTCGGCGCTGTTTGTGTTCTTCCGGGATATCCAGTACCTGTGGAGCATCTTTACCCAGCTGCTGATGTACGCCTCTGCCATCTTCTACACCATTGACCATTACAGCTACAACGTCCAGTGCCTGTTTCTGGCGAATCCCATCTACCTGTTCATCCGGTACTTCCGGAAGATCGTCATCGACGCCGCCGTGCCCACGGTGTGGTTCCACCTGCTGATGCTGGCGGACGTACTGGTGGTGCTGGGGCTGGGCTGCTTCATGTATAAGAAGTACAACACCCGTTTTCTGTACTATGTGTAAGGAGGCGTGACATGAGCATTTTAGAGGTGGATCACGTCTCCGTCCGGTATATCACCGGCGACTTCAAGGACATCGGCTTGAAGGAGTTCGTGGTGCGGAAGCTGAAGCGCGACTACCATGTGCAGGAGTTCTGGGCGGACAGAGACATCAACTTCAAGCTGGAAAAGGGCGACATGCTGGGTATCATCGGCACCAACGGCGCGGGAAAATCCACGCTGCTGAAGGCTGTCAGCGGTATCATGGAGCCTACGCACGGCGTTGTCCGGCGGGAGGGCACCATCGCGGCGCTGCTGGAGCTGGCCAGCGGCTTTGACGGCGATCTGACCGTGCGGGAGAATACCTATCTCCGGGGCGCCATGCTGGGCTACACCCGGAAATTTATGGATGAGATGTACCAGCAGATCATCGACTTTGCGGAGCTGCGGGAGTTCGAGAACCGTCCGTTCAAGCAGCTGTCCTCTGGCATGAAGAGCCGGCTGGCGTTTTCCATCGCCAGTCTGGTGCAGCCGGATATCCTCATTCTGGACGAGGTGCTGTCGGTGGGTGACGGCGCGTTCCGCAGAAAGAGCGAGGCCAAGATGCGGGAGATACTGTCTTCCGGAGCCACCAGCATTCTGGTGTCCCACTCGCTGGGGCAGATACGGGAGCTATGCAGCAAGGTGCTGTGGCTCCACAAGGGGCGGCAGATCGCCTTCGGCGATGACGTGCAGGACATCTGCGACCGGTACGAGGACTTCCTCGCCGGAAGAATCAAACTGTAAGAGCATACAAAACCGGCAGGCACATCTGTGCCTGCCGGTTTTTGCCGTGCGGGAAGGACCGTTACAGATTCTTCTCGTAGGACTCGATCATCTTCTTGACCATCTGGCCGCCGACGGAGCCGGCCTCACGGCTGGTCAGGTCGCCGTTGTAGCCTTCCTTCAGGTTGACGCCGACCTCCCTTGATGTTCCCGCCGCATCTTAAACTCGCTTTTTGCGGTAAGAATCAGGCGTTCGAGGCACGCCGGCCTGCGTATGGGGATCTTCTGCATCAATGGGGGTCAAAAAATGCGGGAATAAGGGCGCGCGGCTTTCGATCCCAACAAGTCAGGGCGCTGACCGCGCCGGCAGATCACGAACCGAAACATCATCGATCTCACCGATAAACCTGTAAAAGATGCGGATGCTCTGCTGAAACGGCTGATTCCGATGCGTGGCTTTTACGGTGCCGCCGGGCAGCTCTTTCGGACCGACCTCGATCCTTTTCACAAAGGTGACCAGCGTATCTCTGTCCAATTCTTCCATATGGGTGTATCTGCATGCCAGATCAAAAAAGGCCTGATAGCTTTGCCGCGCTTCGCTTACGGGATCCGTTCCGCTGAGACACGCAGCGGCCTTTTCCAACCCAACGGATTCCCTCTGCAGCTCAGACAGCATCCGCTCCAACCGCTCATCATCGATCCTGCCCTCGGCATTGTCTGTATAGAGCTTTGTGATGATCTTGTCTATCGTGGTCAAACGCGTCCGTGCTTTTTGTAGCTGGATTTGCCGTGTCTTGATCAGGCTGTCATCGCCGGCTCTGCGCATCGCCTCGCGGACCACCGCCTCTTTTTCTTCAGGGCTGAGATCCAGCAGGGCATTCAGGTCCTGGCGGACCACTTCGACAATATCGCTGTATTTGATCCTGACACCGGTACAGGGATCGGCGATATCCCGGCGCTGCCGGCTGCAGCTTAGATACCAGTATTTTTCCCGTTCACCCTTATAGACTGTGCCGCAGGAGCAGAGCGCGTGACCGCACTTGGCGCAAAAGGCGATTCCGGAAAAAATGCTGCGGCGCACATGGTCGTACTGCCGGTAATCGAAAGAACCCCGCCCCAGATTGAACTGCGCCAGGTCAAAGACTTTCCGCGCAATCAGCGGCTCATGGGTGCCTTCCGTGACAGCCCACTGGTCCCTGGGGACCGGCAGCTTCTTCTTCGATTTGACACTGGCCTTCCTGGTCTTGCCGAGAAGCGTGTGCCCGAGGTAAACAGGGTTTTTCAGGATCCGTTTTACCGTCGTATAGTTCCACAAATCCGAGGCTCGGGCGGCTCCGCTTTCCGAAAAATTGCCTTGACAGAGCACTTTGTACTTCAGAGGCGGGATCACGCCGTCATCATTCAGGTCAAGCGCGATCTTTCTGCTGGAATCTCCTCTCGCGGCTGCCTGAAAAATCCTCTGAACGACAGGCGCGGCTGCCTCATCAGGCACAAGGCGGTTCTGATTGCGGGGGTCCTTTACATCGCCCTATGGAGCG
>ENA-UOOD01002127-UOOD01002127.1-human-gut-metagenome-genome-assembly--contig:-CS67-NODE-2127-length-18401-cov-15.723373_pt1 | contig 18401 bp, 18 predicted proteins | sample MGYA00242464_ERZ724011 | MGnify/ENA metagenome assembly ERZ724011 | reverse complement strand
CCCCCGTGAATTTGATCTTTCCTATTCCACCACGCTTGAAGAGATCATGGAGAAGCTCAATGCCCGCAGGACAGCTTTCCAGATGCCTTTCCAGATCAAGGGCGGCATTCCCGGTCAGCGCATCTCGTTTGAAAAGGAACCGAGCCTGGACGTTGGCCTTTGGCTTTTCCTCAAAGATGGCACGCATATCCGTATGCAGCCTGTGATCACGGAGTCCAAGATGTCTGTAGGCGGCATGCGCGTTGATAAGAACAGCGTGCTGCGCAAGGGCCTCAAGGGTGCTACGGTCGGCCTTGCAACGGAGCGCGGCAGCTATATAGACACCGTGACCGAAACCGTAAAGAAGATCCTGAACGGCGAGGAAGTAGCGGACTATATCGCGCCGGAGGCTCCGGTCGAAACCAAGGACTGGATGACAACGTTCCTGCTTTGCCTCTTCTGTGGTGGGCTTGGCATCCACCGCTACTATGTCGGCAAGATCGGCACGGGCATTCTGTATACGCTGACGCTCGGCCTGTTCGGCATAGGATATCTTGTTGACTTTATCAAGATCCTTTGCGGCAAGTTCACCGATAAAAACGGTAATTACATCCAGCGCGCAAAGAAATAACCGGAACAAAAGGCTTCAGGTACGCACCCCTGTTTTTCTGCCGGAATTACATGTAATTTCATGGTGATCAGCAGCTCTGTGCATACCTGAAGGAGAATGGGAGGGAATTATGAAACAGACGAAGACCAAACTTCTATGCCTGCTTATTGCGGCGCTGATGCTGCTCAGCCTCGCCGCCTGCGGCAAGGAGACGGCGACAGAGCCCAATTTGATCAAGTTGGGCGATCGTGAACTGCTCTACAAGGGCGCATGCATAATGGAAGATTCAAACGGAAACGATGCGGTGGTTCTTACGCTGGACTTTACAAACAACGGTAAGGAAAATGCCTCGTATCTTTGGAGCGTTGATGAAACGGTTATGCAGAACGGCGTAGAGCTGGAGGTTGCATCTATCATTACCAACTACGATACGTTTGAGACCGTGATAGACAGCCAGTTTAAGGAAGTTGCTCCCGGCGCAACGCTGGAGGTAAAAACAGCCTTCGTGCTTAGTGATACTACCAGCGAGATCAAGGCCACCTTTGAAGAGCTGCTCGGCAGTAAAAAGGGCACGATCACCATCGATCCGTCCACGCTCAAGCGGGAAACGGCCGCCAATACGGAGCCGGAGGCCACGCTGCCTGCCGCCGCCGCGACCGGCGACGCACTGCTTGATTGGTGGAACGGAGAATGGTACGGCTGGTGGCAAATGACCGGCTGCTCGGGCTATTATGAGAGCATGGAGGGCCGGTGTTGGGATGTCTGCGGCGTGATCGATATCGGCACGGACTATACGGGCACCGTCACGCTGTGGGATGAGGACTACACCAGAGCCGAGCCCATGGCTTTGGCTTCCGTCAGCCTGAATGAAGCCGGAACCGGCGAGCACGGCACGCTGATGTCCGAGGGCGGCTGGTTCACAAATGTGGCGCTGGAGCATTCAGACTGGATCGTTGATCCCGGAATCAAAACAGACGGCATGATGGAAAGGGAAAACATTATCTGCATAGACGGCTGGTATGAAGACGGCGATGATGAATATCACTATGAAATCTATCTGCGTCCGTGGGGACTCCGCTGGGATGATGCGGGAGAGGACTTTCTGCCCAACTCCTATGAGGATTGGTATCTGCCTTTGATCGAGGCCGGCAAGCCTATGCCGGACGCCATCGGTGCGGACGCCGTCGGAGGCGACGCTCCTGTGGGCAGCGACAACACCGGCGCTGCGACCACGGATCCGGGCCAGACAGCCTCCGGCGGAGACGGCATCGTGACGGAAGAGCAGGTACAGAAGGGCTACGTCTGGATGAACGAGGTCAACAGGAATATTTTCGATGCAACTTACGATGATATTGTTGCTTACTTCGGCGTGGAAGGTCAGTTCGTCAAGGAAGAGTACAGCGACCACATGAAGGCAAACTACCGCTACTACAAATGGATCTCTGAGGACGACGACTCCCATTTCATCTACGTCAATTTCAAGGAAAACGAGTCGGGCGTTTATACGGTGAGTGCGTACAACACCAGCGGCTTCTCCGGCACAGAAGCCATAGAAAAGTATCTGGACATCGTGAAGGCCGAGGCCGCCGAGGCGAACAAGGCAGCGTCTGCAAACGCCGAGATGAAGGACTTCTCCGTGGAAATCGCCCAGTTTGCAAAAGACGATGTTAAGGTCAAAATCCTGACGAAGATCCCGGTATCCGGCTGGTCGTTCGATGACGGAAAGCGCAGCCTGGTGGAAAACGACGATCCCACAGCGTTTGGCGCGGGCGCCATTCAGTTTGAGGTCAGGGCAAAGGTGGAGGATTTCGATTATTACAAGGACAGCTTCGAAAACTACAAGGATATCGAGGACCGCGTGATCGGCGGCATCACCTTCCGCGGCCGCACCTATGAGCGCATCGGTTACGAATGGATTCAGTATATCGCGCAGCTTGACGACAGCCGTGCCCTTTCCGTCGGCCTTCGCAACTTGGACTGCGTCCCGGGAACGATGCCGGATATCATTCTAAACAACATGACGTTCAAATAAGGGCGTCGTACTTCTGAAAATCTGTATAAACCCAGCTCCCGCCCCAATTTGGAGCGGGAGCAGTCGGTTATTTGCGAAAAAAACGGAGGTGATGCTGTGAAACGCAAGGTGTTCCTCATCATGGCAGGTCTGTGGATGGGGCTACTCGGTCTCACCGCCTGCGGCCGGGTCACTGGATGCACCTATCGGTACCCCGAGACGACGGTCCTATTCGACGACTTCCACATAAAAAAAACCGTTTACCGCCCGGGTGTCATGAAGCTCTATTATCGCGGCGGGCAGCTCAAGGACAATCCCATCCGCTGCTACGACGCGAATTTTGAAGATCTGGGCGATCAGTTTGACCATACGTTCCGAAACGGCGTTCTGACGGTTCGGGCGGATTTTGCCGAAAATATCAGCGGGCTGACGATTGAGGATAGGGCGCACGATGTTATCTATCATCTGCGCTATCTGGACTCCCCGCAGTTTGCATGGCTGGCAGATGTGTTCTGGCACGATGACGGCTGGCGTGAAACCGGAGATCGTGAGGCGTATTACAGTGCGGCCGAGCTGCAGGCGGAAGCCGACAGAAAAGCTGAAAGCCGGAAGGAGGCGCAGGAGGCCTTTGCGCTGCTGGAAGGCACATGGGTCACGGAGGACGGCCTGCAAAAATACGAGTTTGCCGTAAACGAGGACAAAAGCGGTATGGAATGCTGCAATATGTGGTGGAACAGCGAAGCGCAGAGGTGGGACTGCTGGCGCATTTTTGCCAGGTCTGCGTTCCGTACGAAAGGCCTTGACGCCTTATTTGCATTCGACTTTGGTTGCGATACGGACAGCGATTACGACGAAATCGCAGAAAAGGCCGAAAAGCTGATCGCCATAACGCTTGTCAACAGCGACAGTGCAGCGGCCGATATGCGCATTTTGTACAATTCTGAAGAAAACGTAATAACGGACGCGAATGCCGTCTACCACAGGCAGTGAGCCTGCGGGACATGTCCGTAAAAGCACGATCACAACTGCGTTCGGCACTGTAGCCCGCCACTGAGGGCTGTAACGCCGGCAACGGAAACAAGCAGCAAACGCCTGTCCGGAAGGTCGAGTACGGCTCTATCGGCGGCGGAGATTATGGTAGAAGCGGAAAAAGCTGAAAGGAGCGGCTATGAAAACAACACACCAACAGGTCCTCGCGCTGTTGCTGGCAGTAGCTCTGCTGCTGTCGCTTTGCGCCTGTGGGCAGAATACGCAAACGGAACCTGACGAGCCCAAAATTAGCACGGATACGGCTGACTTACCCGCAAAGGCCGATAAAAATGCTCCGGAAAACCAGCCGGAAGAAGCTATATCGCAGAGCGGCATGAGCGATCGCACATCACGTGACGAAGCTATGGCCACACCGCCTGCGCAATACGCGTTTTCACAGGAGGCGGAAACCTCGCTTGAATGGCTGCGGGACAGGATTGACTTTCCAACGACAAGGTTTGGCGCGGCGTATCTCGGTTATGTCGGCGGCCTGTTTGAGGAGGGCTTCGAGGCGGGCTTCCCCTCGTGGCTGTTAGAAACCAACGAGGCCATGCTCCTCGAATACCCTTTTATCGCGGAGATTGACGAGGAGCACATCATCGGCGGCGCGGGACATCTGTACTGCATCGTGCCGGTCGATAAGAACGCGACGGTTGCGATCAACCGTGTGCGCTGGAACGAAAAAACACATACCGATGAGGTTACGGAGGTGCTCTACCGGTCAGAGAGCGGTGAGCCGGTGCTGCTCTTTGCGAATCTCGATGGCATTGCATATGAGGCCGACACCCGGGTCTTCATCACCGACAACAGCGGCAACACCTGCGAATGGTACCCCTCGCTCGACGCGATGAGCTATCTTGCGCCGTGTATATCCGAGGCCGGCGACTATCTTTCGTTTGACTTTACGAAATATGCCTATTATGACGCCCCATCCGAATTTGCCGATTGGCTTTCCGACGGCTGGTCAGGCATGACCGCGCTCGGCCTTGCCGGATCGCAGAGTGACGGCATGGGCTGGATCACAGAAACCATGGTGGGGGAAACCAGCCGCTATGCCTATTTCTCGCTGCGCTTCTATCTTGAGGATGAGACGGGCGGTACGGTCGATCTGAACTGGGGATACGAAGACAGCGACGAATTTGAGGAGATGTGGAGCGGTTTCTGGACGATTCAGACCATTCCGGACGGGCCGAGCTATGTGACGCTCAGCTTGTCGCTTGTGGGCGGTAAAAACTACGGCGTCACGGACGGCCCGATGTATCTGTGTGAGACGTATCCCCTCCTGATCAGCCCGAGCGGCACAGAGCTGCTGGTCGGCGCGGGTGAGAGCGGCATTTGCCTGCCGTTCATGTCGCAAAGCACAACGGCATGTGTGCTGACACAGTCCGTAGGATAGAAAGCGTGCATGAAGCAAACTGCTTTGAGGTTTGCATTCACAAATACTGTTTGGTCGCAATCTAGTAAAAGTGCAGCAATTTATCCTTTGCAAATTCAAGATGCGGGGAATTTGAGTTGCGCTTTTGCTACGTTTTGGAAAGATGTATGGCTTCGGCGCAATTGGCGGTCGCCAACGGCCACTGGTGCGGTGGTAAACGGCCGCCGTGCGGTGCGTCAGCGGCCAGCCTGAGTCAGCTTTTTAAGGCGGTTTTGCGGTGACGAGCGGCCAGTTTGCGGCCCGGCGGCCACCTGTTCAAAGTAGTTGAAATTGCCCTCATAATAGTGGCATCCGCAACAGCGGAAATACACTATTTCAGGAGGGTAATGCATGTTGGATTACAAAGACATCATTACGAAACACTACGCCTTGGGCATGAGCGGCAGAAAGATCGCCGAATCGCTCAAAGTCAGCAAGTCGGGAGTCAATGACTTCCTGCGGGCATTCCAGGAGTGTCCAGTGCTCAGCTATCCGCTGTTATAAGTCGTTACGCTTCCGTCGGACTTTGTTTCCCCTCTATAATAAGCGTACAATTTATAAGTTCCTTTTGACAGGGTAACGACCGCTTCAGCTTCAAAAAAATTGCCATATCCACCATCCGAATCTGAGGTAATGTAAATCTCATTTCCGTTAACGACCTTGTACAATGTGAAACCAACGGACAACTGTTCTGGCAGCCCTACGTTGGCAATCGCGTATGGGTTATATTTATTCGTGAAAATAAATTTTGGAAGGAGACTTTTGAAATAGGTTCATCAATTTGCAACATCAATGCTTCTATCGAATACATAAGTTCGCCTATGCAGGTCTATAATGTCGTACCTGTTAATTTTAACATTAAGAATTTAAAACGGTATTTGATGTACTTTGGTGTTTCGACCGACTCTTGCATCTCATTCCCTTTTATTGCAGATTGTCAAACTAATTCCGATCTTGCAGCATCTGTAGTATTAACAGCGACATATTGCATTACAAATTAACAACGCTGTATTATCTAACACGACTAAAGCAAGGATTCTTGCTCCTGATAACCACACCATAACTGAGGGATGGTATATATCATACATCTTCGATAGTGTTTCTATTCCATTCGATACCGCATATGCATCACCGTATGGCGATATGCAATTTCAGTCCAGTAAATATACAGCGCCATGGCCACCTCAAAGATTAGACATGTTTATAGATCACGAAGGTATTAAATATTTTCGCTTTTGTAATCCAATAGAAGTCACTGGCATCGAAAAGGCTAAACTGCTCCCGCTGGATGAAATCAAGAAGATAATCATTGATTACTTTAAAGCAGGATATGAAAGGGTTAATCTTGTAGAAGAGGACGTGCCTACAATCACGCGTATTACACTATCACATTCCCTTATAAAAACAACCGGCCAATCAAGCGGCGTTCTGATTCCCACCTGGATTGTCTATTTTACAACGCCATACATCGAAGAGAACTTTTTGCTTCCGGCGGTGCTATGCATAAATGCGGTAGATGGTACAAGAATCGACCCTCTTTATGAATAAACACGCTACGCCGAATAATTGCCAGCTACTCTTCCATATGATAAAATTTATAAAATGGGAGGTGGCATATGAGTAAAAATCGTATTTTGGTCATTGAGGACGATAAGGATATTGCCGACAGTATAGGCCTGAATCTTGAACTATCGGGATATGATTACACGATAATAGACGATGGACTTGAAGCGGCGAAGCGCTTGAGCGAGGATCATTCTTTCGATTTGGCGCTGCTTGATGTTATGCTGCCCGGGCTCGATGGCTTTGCGCTGATGGAGCATATGCAAAAATACAATATCCCCGTAATATACCTGACCGCCAAAGCGGATGTGCCTTCGCGCATAAAGGGGCTGAAGATCGGCGCTGAAGATTACATCGTTAAGCCGTTTTCGGTGCTGGAGCTTCTGGTGAGGATAGAAAAGGTTCTGGGCAGGGCCGGCAAGCTGAACAAGGTGCTGCGCTGCCGCGACATTACGATAGATACCGAAAAGCGCACCGTAACAAAAAGCGGCGAAGCCGTGGCGCTGCAACCGCTAGAATTCGATCTTTTGGTCAAGCTTATCAAGTTCAAAAACTGCACAATGAGCCGCGAACGGCTGCTGAGCGAAATATGGGGAGTTGACTTTGTCGGCGGCACAAGGACCGTGGATACACATGTTGCCTCCCTGCGTAAAAAGCTTGGGCTTGAAGGTGTCATCGTTACCGTTACCCGCATAGGTTACAGGCTGGAGGATTAGTCCCATGAAGCTGCGCACAAAGCTGACCGTATTTTCAATTCTTCTGCTGGCTGCCGCAATAGCTTTGTGCTGCGCCATAATAATTTCCTTTGCGTATCAGGGTGAAGTTGAAAGCATAACCTCCGCAGGCATTTTCGATTTTGAAGACCTATACAGAGAATTCGTTTGGAGCTCGACCGATAGCATACCCGACAGCCCCATAGTAAGGCGCAGCTATATAATAAACAAATTCCGTTCGCTGGCAGACGTCGGTGAATTTGTGCTGCAAAAAGGCGACGAGTTTTGGGTGAACAACACGGGCTTCGATGTGAAAAGCATCTTACCCGCAGGCAAAGCCGCCAAGCTTTCCGAAAGCGGCAGCACGCAATACAAATTGGCAAGGATAGACGGCGCGGATTATTTCATAGCCGCAAGTCCCGCAAGCATAGCGCAGGAGGACTATTATGTGTCCCTTATGCGCAACGTGACGCCGCAGATAAACAGCGTGCGCTCGCTTGCGGCAAAATGTGCGCTTGTCGGCGCGGTTATCACGGCAATAGCGGCATATGCGATGCACCTGATAGTCCTGAGATCGCTTCTTCCCATAAAGGCGCTGCAGGAGGGCGCAAACCAGCTCTCCGGCGGGAAATACGCGGAGCGCATACCCGTTCACGGGCATGATGAGCTTTCCGAGCTGGCAGCCGATTTCAACAGCATGGCGGAGGCAATCGAAGGCAATATGCAGGAGCTGAACGAAAGAGCAGAGCGGCAGCAGGCATTCATAAACGACTTATCCCACGAATTAAAGACCCCTGTCACTTCCATATTGCTTTCTTCGGAAACGCTGCTGAGCCGCAGCGTGCCGCCGGATGCCGCGCAAAACGCACTTGTGCGCATATATGACCAATGCAAATGGCTTGAGCAGCTTTCGCTCAAGCTTATGACGCTGGTGCTTTTGCAGGGCGAAATATCATTGCGGGAAGAAAGCGTTGCTCAGCTTCTTGAAGCGGTAAAGGAAAGCACGGCGGACAAGCTGGAAAAGCAGAACATGAAGCTTTGCCTGAATTGCGAAACGGATACCCTTCCCATGGATTTTGACCTGATGCGCTCGGCGTTGGTAAACCTTGTGGAAAACGCGCGAAAGGCCAGCCGTGACGGACAAACCATATACCTTTGTGCAAAGAATAACACAATAGAAGTACGCGATTTTGGGCAGGGCATACCCGCAAAGGAATTGCCGCGCATCACCGAGCCCTTTTACATGGTGGATAAATCCCGCAGCAAGAAGCAGGGCGGCGCCGGGCTTGGCCTTGCCATAGTGCAGCGCATAGCGTCCGCACACGGCGCGGCGCTTACCGCCGAAAGCATACCCGGCGAGTTCACCTCAATAAAAATTGTCTTTCCGACCAAATGATAACAAAATAATTACAACTTGAGAACAACTTTTGCCCTTCTATATGAGATGATGGTATAAACACGATGAAGGGAGCAAAGCGATGAAAAAGCTTATTACCATATTCCTGACCCTTTTTATGCTGCTTTCTGCCGCCGCCTGCCAACCCATGCCGGAACAGGCGGTGGTGGTGAAGAAGGATATGGAGAGGATGATAGATCGTGGTACCAAGCCGCAGGACGCTAACGCCGTGGGAAGGCTGCGCGAAAGGCTGAATGTGCCTGAACGACTAACACTCAACGAAGAAGCAGGCAAGCTATCCATCGTAGCTGACGTGCCGCTGGAGGTACCGGAAGCAAGCGGTATTCCCATGATGTACGTTGAAGCCGGAAGGTTCTCTCAGGAACAGGTATATACCTTCTTTAACACACTTTGTGCGGGCAAGCCGATGTACCTCGAACATGAACAGATGGATAAGCCACAGATAGAGCAGGCTATCCTCGAATGCAGGGCTGAAAAGGCCGCGGGCAGGGGCAGCGGCGAGTTTTGGGATAAGGAAATAGCGCGTTTGGAAAAGGTGTATCGGTCTGCGCCGGAAAAAAACGAGCTTATTGCCTCCGATGGGACCCTGCTCCAGCGGGAAATTACCTCTGATGACCCCTCTGACGATACCGTTATCGGAACCAGTAAAGATCTGCGTGCCACCTCCAATCCAGGTAGCAACCACGCTATGACCTTCGGCGTATACAACGACGCGGATTATAAAACCACGGATGTATCTGTGTATGTGGACGAACAGGGCAATGTGCATCCGAATATTCCTCGAAGCGGGTCCAACCTATCCTTTCAGCGAAGCGGGTATCAGCCGTTCCGCATGGATGTTGCTGACGGCACGCGAATCGCGGATGTTACAATGCTTTCGCTCACCGGAGGGCAGACGGAGCAGGCAGCGCTCGCCCTAACTCCAATGGAGGCGCGGGCAAAGGTGGAAGCGCTGATGGAAACGCTGGGACTGAACGAGTTTATCATAGATCGCATAATACTGTTTTCCAATTCGGAACGAGCGGCTTACGAAGCTGCGCCCATACCGGGCACAAATCCGGCAGTCTCACCTGCCGACAAGGAACCTAACGAGAAATACGCCTATGTATTTAGCCTGCTGCGAACAGTGCAGGGGTTTTCCATCGCATCTACTTTCGGAACCTCACAAGCCAGCACGGAAGAGATGGGCTTTGGCAAAGAATGGGACTATGAATACCTAACAATCGCCATTGACGATTCGGGCATTGTCAACCTGTATTGGCACGCACCGCTTGCCGTGACGGATACCATAACCGAAAACGCCAACCTGCTGCCTTGGGCGGAGGTGGAGGCCACCTTATTGAAGATGCTGTCCGTGAAATATATGCCGCTCGCAAATGGTGAAGGAATAGTCTCCTACAAGATAGAACTGACGCGGGCGCGTCTTTCCTTACAGCGTGTAATGGAAAGGAACAATTTTATCTCCGGACTGTTGATTCCCGTATGGAACTTTTATGGCAGAGCGGTCTCAGCCTATGCAAGCGGCGAAACCTATGACAACGCCCCATATGATGGCGGCCCGCTGTTGAGCATCAACGCCATCGACGGCAGCATAATCGATTTGGCAAGGGGCTACTGAGGAGGTAATTATGAAAAGATATATAGCGATTCTGCTTTGCATGGCTGTGGCGGCGGGCGTTGCCGCCTGCCAGCCCACGCCGGAGCAGGATATTGTAGTTGGCAAGGATACCGACCGTTTAATCGATAAGGCCGGCGAAGGATTAAGCGACGAAAGCGTAGCTGAAAAAGTGAACGCTCCTCTGCAATATGAAGCGGATTTTGTAAGTTCTGACGGAATGACAGCCGTTTCGGTAAATGCAGCAGTCGATGTGCCGGAAGCCAGCACTGCGCCAATCATCAGAATAAGCACAGGCTCCATATCCCAAGAGCAGGCAGATGTGCTGCTGCATGAGCTCGTTCGTGCGGAATTGTACGACCCATATTCCGCGCCCTCAAAAAGCAGCATTATGAACCAGATACTCATAGCGCGGCAGCAGCTTCTTTCCGGCCCCTCTGATGAGGATTTAAGGATGTCGCACTATGGCAAAAACGGAGAAATCCTGACATGGGAAGAATGGATGCAACAATCTATCGCCGCCTTATATCAGGAGTACAACGCGGCAGACGATGCGCAGGATGCCCCTATCTCGGGCTTGTTCGAGGTCGATGATGAAGGTTTTGCATTGATATACGGCGAAGGTGTATCGCTGGAGCTTGGCTATGAGGGCATACAGATATATAACGGACAGGGTTTGGGTAATTCCCGCGCTTTATATTCGCAGAACACGGCTCCGGACGGCTTTGTAATGAGCTATGTCACGGCGGAAAACATAACTCGGCTTGATAAGTCAATAAGCCTGGAGGATATTCCGCAAATTACCATTTCGCAGGAAAAGGCAAAGCAGCTGTGCGATAGCTTGACCGAAAAGCTGAATATTCCCTTTATGATGCACTATTCAACAACAAAAGAATACGGCGGCGCAGGCGGAACAAATCCGGTCAGATGCTGCTATGTGCTGCGGTATACCCGCGATTTTAACGGGCTGCCCATCACCTATACCTCGAATAGAGGCGATGCTATTACAGATTCGGGTACTTATAACGAGCCGTGGCCATATGAAACGCTTACATAACCAAAGCGGAAGCGCGCTCCTGGTTCCGGCATGGGATTTCTTCGGAACGATTTCGGATTTCAACGGTATCTCGCGGTCCGACTACGGAACGAGCCTTATTACCGTCAACGCCATCGACGGCAGCATAATCGACCGCTCGTTGGGCTACTGAGGAGGCAATTATGAAAAGATATATAGCGATTCTGCTTTGCATGGCTGTGGCGGCGGGCGTTGCCGCCTGCCAGCCCACGCCGGAGAAGGCTGTGGTGGTTGGCAAGGATACCGACCGTTTAATTGAAAAAGCCATTACCTCCAGCGATACTCCTTTTTCAGCGCCCAGTAGATATTCTGCCAATAAGCCGTTGGCGAACCCGCAGGGCAGTCTTACCGTTAATGTTGACGCCGCTGTCATTGTGCCTAAATCCGAGGGGCTTTCTACTGCGCGTGTAGGAAAACATATTTTTACGGAAGCAGAATGTCAAGCGTATGTTGCTGCGTTGTTTAACGGCGAAGCCACTTATTCCGGCGATGTATTTGAGACAAAAGCATATTATCAGCAAACTATTTTAGATTGGCAGAGACAGCTTACGTCTGAAACAGATGAGCAGAACCGGCAGGAAATACAGAGCAGCATAGAAAAATTTCAAATGGCAATGGAAAGTCTGCCTGAAGGAGAAGGGTTAGTGGAAACGCCAGCCGAATTCTTTGATACCTTAAACGGAGTACCAACCATATTTCTTGTATCAGACGGCAATGATGGTAAATACAGAAAAATATTTATTGAAAATAATTCGAGTACGAACCAATACCGTCTTATATATTCAATAGGTCAGAATGATTATGCTAAGATAGGCAACCTGTGGAATGTCGCTGTAAGAAGCGACATTAAACACGGAACCGACGAATATGGCAGCCCTGATCTGCTACCCGCACCTTCGATTGAGCATAATCAGGCAGTTAATGCTGCAAACGAGTTGCTAAGTTTAATGGGAGTATCGGATTACTCATATAAAACATCCTCACTTGTATTTGGCAGTATTAACGGAACAGTACAAAAGGCATATAGACTGAGTTATTCAAGAGTATTGGGAAACAACTCTTTTACGTTAACTTCCGCTCCTGCCGGCGGAGGCGGCGCTATTGACGATGGCAAAGGTGGCTATATAGAGGGCTGGGAGTACGAGAGCATGACATTTCTCGTAAACAACGATGGTATTGTCAGCATGGAATGGATTAACCCCTACGATGTCAGCGAAGTCATAACAAACAATACATCAATGATGGACTTTAACGACGTTATGGATATATTTAATAAAATGATTGTCGTAACAAATGCTTATTTAAGCGATGATATGTCCAAAACAATCAATGTTGATAGAATCGAACTTGGCCTTATGCGAATCACAGACCCCGCCACAAGAAGTTCCGGTCTTGTTATTCCAGTATGGGACTTCTTCGGCGATGTATCGATTGCATGGAAAGATGGTGAAATATCTTATTCTGAGTTAGATGATGACCCACTCGACTCAGTTTTAACTATCAATGCAATAGACGGAACGCTGGTTGACAGAAATATAGGATATTAAGCTAAAAAGAACCGGTAGTACGCATGGCGCACCACCCCCGCCATGCCTGCTTCCCTATTACCCAAAATCACGGAAAGGAGAGAGCGAACCCATGAAACGAGCCATTTTCGCCGGCCTATCGCAGGCCATATTCAGCCGTGGATTCATCATCAGCGCAGCAGGCACCGCCCTCATACTCCTCCTCTCCTCCCTTCAGGGCATCCTCTCCGCCTTCCGTTCGGCGGAGCTGCTTTCCCCCGGCTTCCACAGCGACCTTATCATGGGCGCGCTGTCGTCGGACGCCATGGCGCTGGCTCTGCCCATACTCGCCGCGCTGCCGTATACCGCGTCCTTCATTGACGATGTTAAAAGCGGCTTCATAAAGGAATACCTGCCCCGCACAACCGTGCCGCGGTATATCGCGGGGAAGGCGTGGGCTGCGCCGTTTCCGGAGGGCTGGTGCTGGCGCTTGGCATATTGGCGGCATACGGCTTTGCCGCGCTCATGTTCCTGCCCATGGAGGCCTACCCTAAGGCCGGAGAAACCGTGCCGAATTACTTTGGCAATCTAATGGAGACCGCGCTCATGTTCTTTGCCTCGGGGGCCTTCTGGTCGCTGACAGGCATGACCTTTGCCGCGCTTACCGACAGCAAATACATGGCCTACGCCTCGCCGTTCGTGCTGTTCTATCTGCTCATAATCCTGTATGAGCGGTACTTCGATAAGCTCTTCGTGCTGTACCCACGGGAATGGCTGAACCCGTCCCCAAGGTGGATGTTCGGCAAAGTTGGCGTGGCGGTGCTGCTGACGGAGTTCAGCGTGCTGATGGCGCTTGCCTTTGCATACGCCGCGAAAAGGAGGCTGGAGAGGATATGAAGCCAAAGCAGATCGTTGCCGTGACCCGGTATAACTTCCGCCGTTGGCACAAAAACCCAAGAATAGTAATCACCTTCTGCCTTGCCTTTGTGCTGTGCTTCCTGCTGTCCGATAAGGCCGTGAAGTTCGCCAAGGAGTACGAAACCACAATGCAGCTTGTCGAAGCCTTCGTATGGACATTCGGGGACAGCAACTCAATACTGCTCTCCTCTTTGCTTCTCCTGCTGCTCTTTGCAGACATGCCTTTCATATCAAGCGCCACGCCCTTTTACCTCATGCGCATAGACCGCAAGACCTGGCTCACGGGGCAGGCGGCGTATATCGCATTGGCCACGCTTATATACCTTGCGTTTATACTGATCTCCACCTCCCTGGTCTGTATGCGGCAGAGCTTTGTGGGGGATATGTGGTCGGAGACCGCCGCAATCCTCGGCTACTCCGGCGCGGGGCAAAAGGTGGCCCTGCCTGCGCTGGTGAAAACGCTTGAGATGAGCCGCCCGTATGAGTGCATGGCGACCATATTCCTGCTGATGCTGCTGTACACCCTTCTGATGGTATTCGTCATGCTGCTGTTTAACCTTAAAAAAGGTCAGCTTGCGGGGATAGCCGCCGTGTTCACATTCAGCCTGTTTGGCTTTTTACTCAACCCCCAGACCATAAAGGCCATATTCAAACTGCCGGATGCGCTCATGTACAAGGCCAACGTTGCGGTGGGCTGGCTTTCGCCGCTGAATCAGGCCACATATCACATGCACAACTTCGGTTACGACCTGCTGCCACGGCTATGGCAGACGTATTTTATATTCGCAATGCTCATCGCCCTGTGCTTTTTCCTTTCCCTTCGGGCGGTGCGGAATTACAACTTTAACTTTGGCGGTACTGAAGCATGAACATTATTTCGGTCAAAAACCTATCCAAGGACTTCGGGCAGGAGCGGGTGCTGCATAACGTCACCCGCGATTTTGAAAAGGGAAAGATCCACGGCATCGTGGGCAACAACGGCAGCGGCAAAACCGTGCTTATGAAGTGTATATGCGGCTTTCTCATCCCCACCGAGGGCGAAGTCATAGTCAACGGCAAGCGTGTGGGCAAAGACGTGGACTTCCCGCCCGGCCTCGGCCTGATAATCGAAACGCCGGGGTTTCTGCCCAATATGACCGGCGTGAAGAACCTTGAGATATTGGCTTCGCTGAATAAAAAGATAGGGCTTGAGGAGATAGCCGCCGCAATCCGCCGTGTGGGGCTCGACCCGCTTATGAAAAAGCCCGTTGGCAAGTATTCCCTCGGCATGCGGCAGAGGTTGGGCATAGCCCAGGCCATAATGGAGGATCCCGCGCTGCTCATTTTAGACGAACCGCTCAATGGCTTGGACAAGCACGGCGTTCGGGAGATGCGGCAGCTCATAAAGGGGCTCAAGGAGCAGGGCAAGACAATACTGCTTGCCAGCCATAATCAGGGGGATATAGACGAGCTTTGCGATACCGTGTGCGAGATGGACGCGGGAGTTATGACCATGATACGGGAGGAAAGTATATGAACCGATTATTTGCGGCGCTTATGGCAATATTGCTGCTCGCGCTGCCCATCGCCGCTTTTGCTGAGGGTGAAACGCCGCCCGCAGAGACACAAGCGCCTGTAACTACGCCCAATCCTACACCCGAACCCACGCCGGAACCCACCCCGGTGGCTGACAAGCTGATAATAGACAGTTGGAACCTGTACGACGGCATGGATAAAACATACCAGCAGGGCTATGTGCCCCGCATAGTGAACGGCTGCTGCTACATTATATTCCCGCTTATCGGCGAAACCTATGACGGCAAGGTGACGGTAACGGCCGACCTTGGCGCGACGGCGGACAGCCCCTTCGTTTTCGGCAACTATTCCCAGACCGCTGCCGGCTGGGGGCGGTATGTGTTCATGCTTGAAATACCGCTTGTAAAGGGGCGGATAAACGGCTCATATCCCGTCACGCTGAAGGCGGACTACCTCGACGTGCTGGGGCAGCAGAAGCAGCAGAGCTTTACCGTGTTCGTGACGGTTTCAGACGGCAAAAAGCCGCCCGACCCGAACGACGTGCCGAAGCAGGAGGTTGAAAAGCCGGAGCTGTTCATATCCGCCTGCGAGATAAATCCAAACACCGTCACAGGTGGCGACGGGTTCACGGCTACTGTCACGATAGACAACATTGGCGCGATACGCGCCCGCTCCGTGCGGCTGTCCTACGGGAGCGAGGCGGCGGGCATAATACCCGCGGACACGAACAGCGCGATGCACTTGGAGAACATTGCAAGCGGCGAAAGCGCAACCGTTTCATTCGCGCTCCGCACCACCGGAGACGTGCTTGCGGGCGAGCAGCCCTTTTACGTTACGCTGGACTACGTTGATCTATATGGCGGGGTATACACCAACACGCGGACGTTCCTCGTCCACGTCACCCAGCCCGCAAAGATGAGCTGCGACCCCGTATCCCTGCCGAAGGAGGTCACAGCGGGCGAAACAATCTCCCTTCCCGCCAATGTGTTCAACATAGGCAAAAGCACGCTCAGAAACGTTACGGTGAACCTTTCGGGCGCGGGGCTTTTCCCAACATCAAGCGTGTTCTTGGGGGACATACAGCCCGGGCAGGCAGGCTACGGTGAAATGAAGGTGTTCGTGGGTATGCTCTCCATGACAGAGGGCTACACCGAAAGCTATGGCAAAACAAGCGCCGTCTACACCGTTACATACACGGACGACGCGGGCGAAACCCACACCGTCGAGCAGCAGCTTTCCACCGAAATAAAGCAGCCCATTCTTGACGGCGAAAAGACCGACGCCGAAAAGCAGGCCGAGGAAGAGCAAAAGCGCGCCATGAGCCAATGGTGGATAAGCGCGCTTGCGGCCTTCGCAGTCATTGCGATAATAGTCGCAGTTATTGTGGTGAGTAAATTTGCGAGGATGATGAAGGTGAGGTAAGGAAGCAGAAATAAGGTTCCGTTATTGAGTACGTTAATATAGCGTTTTGATAGAAAGCGTCACGAAAGATTTGTGTTTTCGCGGCGCTTTTTGTTTGCGTCCGTTTTCACGGCGCATCCGCACCCCTCCGTTTCTTTTTGATTGCTTACACAAAATCAAATTTTACGGAGGATTACAAATGAAAATCATCAATTTGAGATACTACTATCCAACTCTCTATACGCACGATGTGGCTTGCGCTGTTCCGGGCGAATTGAAAGAACTGCTTGACCAATTCATATTGGAGGATTATCGTTACGACGCTAAGCGGAGATACCATCGTGCCTTCTACTCATATGACGCTCTTGACGGCATTGAAAACGATATATTGATGTTCGGGTCTTCGCCATGCGAACTATACGAGCAAAAGGAGCGTCATGCCGCCTTATATGCCGCGTTGCTGAAGCTGCCCGAAAAGCAGCTTCGGCGCATATATGCCAACTATTACCTTGGCATGAGCAAGGCGCAAATAGCCCGAATAGAAGGCGTGAACGAGAGCGGCATTCGCAAATCCATACGGAGCGGCCTGAACACGCTGCGAAAAGAATTGAATTTTTTCTGCGACGGGGTACGGAAATAGCCAAAAAACCTCTGGATATATGAGGGGAGCAAATCTCCCCTCATGCAGCACAACAGAATATCCAACGGTTCGGATACGTTAACCATACGGCGAGCGATGTGACACATACGCTAAGACTGCCTGCGGGATCTTCCCGTAAACAAGATGGCATCAAAGGTACGAGCGGTAGCATCAATGCCACGACCCTTCGCACGGCGCGAAGGCCGCCAAGACCCGTGTGGTGAATAATGATACTTCTGCGCAGTCGAGATTAAGTTCCAGAGTGCAGCCCGGGCGTTTCCGGGGTGGTGAAAGTCCAATGTAGGCCGTTTGCCACGGCCAGTCCGCATCGTTGCCCATGCACAGGGAAGTAGTGTCGAATATGTGCATCTTGAAACGGAGGAAAAATAAGCGGCGGTCTTTACTGTTGTTTCGACAGGTTAATCAGGCCGCCGCTCAACGTATATTCAAATTTGCATTATCAAGATAAGATAGGAGGATACATATATGTGCAGTTCATGCGCAGAAATACTTGACCAGCGAATTATTGGCATTAACTCTACTCAAAGCATTTGCAGGCAAGGAGACAGAATTATTGTCATTGACGGCATATGCAAAGGTGAAAAACCGCTCGGAGAACTGCTTCTTGAAATAGCGGCAGACAGAATCAATGCGAAAGCTTATTGACGGCGCAGACTGGACACATATCATTCATCCGTATATATTGATGGCGTGAGTTGATATACGTTCTGAATGCGCTGTTTTCTGTTTGGAGATATAGCAATGAGAGTGCAGAACATTCACAGAGTCGGAATTTATCTCCGGCTTTCCAGAGACGACGGAAACAGCAATGCGGAAAGCATGAGCATCGTGACGCAAAAGCAAATGCTTACCGACTACGTAAAAGAAAGAGGGTGGGATTTAACAGAGACATATATTGACGACGGTTATTCGGGGACTACGTTTGCTGGGGTTAGATAGCGATACTTTTTACATCTACCATGTTGCGGCGGTCAT
>ENA-UOOD01002126-UOOD01002126.1-human-gut-metagenome-genome-assembly--contig:-CS67-NODE-2126-length-18401-cov-24.330099_pt1 | contig 18401 bp, 10 predicted proteins | sample MGYA00242464_ERZ724011 | MGnify/ENA metagenome assembly ERZ724011 | reverse complement strand
TCGTATCTCAACCTCGAGGGACTGACAGTTACGTCCTCCAAAAAGGACGGCATCGCCATGAACAACGTCGATCATTGCGTGATCGAGAATTGCACGCTAACAAGCTTTGAAGGCAGAGCCGTCAGCATTGACAATGCGACCTATTCCGGCCTGAAAAATTCCGAGGTTGCTTACACCTCCATCTCGGCCATCTATCTGAATGGCGGTGACTATCAGACCATGGAGCCGGGCTACGATTTCATTACGAACTGCCGTATCCACGATACGAACCAGTACCGGACGATGAACGAGGGCGGCGTGAAATTCCGCGGTGTGAAGAACACGTTCTCCAACAACGAAGTCTACAACATTACGGATATGGCGCTGAACTTCGCAATCGTCGGCGGCGGGCCGACCTCGCTGGACTGCGTGATTGAAAACAACTCGTTCCATGATGTCGTTCTGAACGGCAAGGACATGGGCGCTGTCTATGGCGGCCGTGACGCACGCTGCCAGGGCATGATCATCCGGAATAACCATTTCTACAATCTCAGCAACAACGATGCCTCTTTTTCCAGCTTCTCCGCCAACGCGGTCTATTTGGACGACGGCCTGAGCGGCGCGACCATTACCGGCAACATCTTCGGCCCGGGCGCCTCGGGCGAATATTTGGAGGCTGTCAAGATCAACTGCGGTCACGACACGGTCATCACGAACAATCTGTTCATCGATACTCGCTGTGCGTTCAATGTATATATTGCCGGCAATTTTGCAGTCGGCATGACGAATGACAGCGGCTTCGGCATCGCGCCCTCCCTGCGTCAGGTCTGGAACAACGAACGGTACACGTCCCGCTGGCCGTGGATGGCGGCGCTGAGAGACGGCGAGACGGACGTCTATATCCCGAATATCTTCAAGAACAATGTTATCATCTACACCGACGCTGCGCCGCGCGGCAGCGAGACGAGCGCCTATCCGTGGGTCAAGACAAATGACAATCAGGAAAGCAAGATCACCGGCCTCGACAACAATCTGGTGATCCTGAAGGACACAGGCGATAACCGTCAGCTGTTTGTTGACTATGCAAACGGCAATTACGCGCTCATCGATTCCGTCCTGGCGCAGCTGCCCGGCTTTGAGCAGATCGACCAGAGCAAGATCGGCGTGAAGAGCTTCCCCGGCAACCAGAAGCCGACTGCTTCCGGCGTTTCCGTTTCCGGCACGGCGGAGGTCGGCCAGACCATCACGGCGGCATATACCTTCTCTGACGCGGACGGCGACCGTGAGGGCGCGACCATTGCGAACTACTACATTTCCGAAAGCCGCGACGACCTGTTCTACCTGAACTGGAAAAAGGTCAGCGACAACATGACCTGCACCGAGTTCACCGTGACCCCCATCTGCGAGGGCAGGTGGATCCGCTGCAAGCTGACGCCCGTGGACAGCCGCGGCGCACAGGGCGAGCCTGTCTGGTCTGAGCCTGTTTTCGTGGCGTTCACCAGCACGGTAGATAAGACGGAATTCCGCGCGCTGGTAGACGAGGCCAAAGCTAAGGTCGAAGCCGCACAGATCGGCGACGATCCCGGCGAGTGGACACAGAAGGAAATTGACCTCATCACGGCGGCCATTGCCGACGCGGAGGCCGTATTGGCAAAGGACCCGATCAGCCAGTATGACTTTGATCTCGGCGTGGCTGCGTTCCAGAAGGCGTACACCCGCTTCTGCAACAACCAGAACGCCGGTACCGCGACCGATGTGATCGAGATCGACGCATTGATCGAGGATACGGAAAACTGGACGCCGTATTCCGGCAACAAGGAAGGCAAGCCCACCTTTGTCGGCGGCAAGCTCACGCTGAACGCGACGTCCGCCTATCAGACGTCGTGCTATACCGGCAGAACGTATACGAACAAGACCTTCCTCTTTGATTATCAGCAGACACTTCCAGAAGGAAACGACAGCTGGGGCGGCTTCTACTTCAACATGGGTGATGCCGCTGACCTGCCGTACAGCCAGAAGTGCATTCTTGTTGTCGCCAAAGCAGATCAGACAGAGCTTCAGATCTATGACGGCGCCAACCCGCTCGTCATGAAGGTCAGCAAGTTCGCGTTTGAAGGCGGCAAGACCTACCGTGTCGAGTTCGGCCTGTACGATGTCAACAGCACAGACGTGCGTGCGGTGCTGACCGTTGACGGCAAAGAGATCCTCAGCTATGAGGCTGAAAACGAGTATCTGCATTCCGCAAAGGGACGCTTCGGCGTTGTTGCGGCTCCGAACGGCATGGACGTGACGCTGGGCAGTGTGGGCACGAAGCTCACGATTGACAGCCTGATCGACGACGAGACCAACTGGAAGACGATCACCAATACGTTCGCACCGAAGTTCATTGCCAGCAAGATGCTCCTCAACGGCAAATCGTATACCGGCTACGCGGGTGAGAAGTTCACCAACCGCGTGCTGCACTTCAAGTACCGGCTGACCTTCTCCGAGGATGCGGCTGCTGCGGGCGAGTGGGGCGGCCTGTACTTCAACGCTGGCGGCGCGGAGGTGTATCCGTGGACCGGAACGGGCATCCTTGCCTGCATCAAGTCGGATGTGATCGAGCTTCAGGTCTATGAGGACGGCACCCGCACAAAATTCCTGACGAACACAGAGAATCTGCTCGACAGCAGCAAGACCTATCGGATGACGTTCGGTATGTATGACGTGAATTCGACGGATGTACGCATCGTCATGACGGCAGATGACGTGACGCTGTTCGACGAGACGATCACGAGCGCGAAGCTGCACAGCCTGTCCGGCTATTTTGGTGCGTCGGCCAGCGATGCAGGCGTCCGTGCAGAACTCGGAAACCTCGGCAACAAGATCAACGTCTCGACGCTCGTCCGCAGCGAAGGCAGCTGGAAGACCTACACGGGAAATGCTCCGGAATTCAAGGACGGGAGTCTTTCCATCACGAGCAGCGAAGCAAGCTATGAGCTGGCCGCTTTCGCCGACGAGAAGTTCTCCGGCAAGGTGTTCAACTTCAAGTACAAGCAGGTGATCCCGGAGGGTGCTGACACCTGGGGCGGCTTCTACTTCAATCTGAACGATCCGGTCGCAATGCCGTGGGCAGATAAGGGCGTTCTGGTCGTCATCAAGCCCTATCAGGTTGAGCTTCAGCGCTACGGCGATGAGAGCGGCATTCTGAAGACCGTTACCGGCGAGTTCTTCCGTTCCGATATGATCTACGACGTGAGCTTTGGCATTGTGGACGTGAACTCCACCGATGTGCGCATTTTCGTGACCGTGGACGGCAAGACGCTGTTTGACGAGACAATCACCGACGCGACGCTCCATGGCGCAAGCGGCTACTTCGGCGCCATCGCGCCCGCAGGCGGCGTGCAGGTCACGCTGAACGACCTGTCCGGCAACGACAAGCACTACAACAATCTGACCGAGCTGCCTCTGGACGCGATGATCGCCGACAAGGCGAACTGGACGGACTTCTCGTGGGCGCACTACACGCCAAAGCCGGAATTTGGCGACGGTACGGTTTCCATTGCCTCTACAACCGAAACAAAATGGGCGCTTGCAGGCTACAAAAAGCAAAGGTTCCGCAATACGGAATTCCAGTTCAAGTATCGCCAGACAGCAGCTGAAAATGACAGCAAGACTGCCAACTACGGCGTCCTCAGCTGGAGCTTTGACAGCAGCGTCACCAACCTTTCATGGAACAAGGCCGGCGGCGTGATGGTTACCTTTGAGCCTGACAAGACGGTGCTCTATGCAAAGGGTGACGCGGACAACGGCGCAGTTTCCAAGAGTGATCTCACGCTGGAAAACGGCAAGACCTATGACATGACGTTCAGCTTCTGCCAGATTTCGGCCAACCAGCTGCGCGTGGTGCTCAAGGTAGACGGCAAGGAATGGTTCAATGAGGTCTATACCGATGCCATGCTGGCAAACTCCGCGGGCTACTTCAACTTTGGTACGCGCGATAACACATCCGCGACCATTGAAAAGACCGGCAAGGTCGTCGTTCCGGAGCCCGATCCCGAACCCGGCTATAAAGTGGTCGATGTGACAGACATGCTGGCGGATACGGCGAACTGGACGCTGGGCTACGACGCCCCGACGTTTGCGCCCGGCAGCATCACGGCGAAAACTGCGGACGGCTTCTCAGTCGGCGGCTACAATACGCCAGTGGAGCTTGGTACGGTGTATCGCTTCAAGTACAAGAACGTGCGTGCGACCGGCTGGTATGACGGATTCTATCTTGGATTCAAACCGGCAAATATCTACTGGGGCGATGGCGGCGTTCAGGTGGACTTCAACGACGACAGCACGGTCCTGCACTGCTTCAACGGCAGTCAGGCTGTGCTGGAAACGACACAGAGTCCCAGCATCGAGTCCGGAAAAGAGTACGAGATCGAATTTGGCCTGCTGAAGGCCGGCGACGATACGGTCAAGGTACACTTGAAGATCAACGGCACGCCGTATTTTGCGGATGTTGAGGTCAAGAACTCTGTATTCGTGACCACGCCGCTCTATTTCGGCATTTTCTCGAGAGGCTCGGAGGCTACCATCAGCACGATGGAGGATGGCCCGCATTATATGCTGGTCGATGTGACGAAGATGCTGGCGGATACGAGCAACTGGACGCTGGGCTACGACGCCCCGACGTTTGCAGAGGGCAGCATCACGGCAAAAACAGCGGACGGCTTCTCAATCGGCGGCTACAATACGCCAGTGGAGCTTGGTACGGTATACCGCTTCAAGTACAAGAACGTGCGGGCGACCGGCTGGTACGATGGCTTCTATCTCGGCTTCAAGCCGGCGAATATCTACTGGGGCGACGGCGGCGTTCAGGTGGACTTCAATGACGACAGCACGGCAATACACTTCTATAATGGCAATGAAATGGTGCATCAGAAAGCGCAGAGCCCCAGCATCGAATCCGGGAAGGAGTACGAGATCGAGTTTGGTCTGCTGAAGGCTGGCGATGATACGGTCAAGGTACACCTGACGATCAACGGTACGCCGTATTTTGCGGATGTTGAGGTCAAGAATTCCGTATTCGTGACCACGCCGCTCTATTTCGGCATTTTCGCGAGAGGCTCGGAAGCCACTATCAGCAAGCCGGACGCAAAGTAAGTCCAAATCACCAAGCGCAAAACGACCGGGGGCAAACGCCCCCGGCCTTTTGAATTTTATCCGATTGTTTATGGCTCAGGTGTTCAGCAGAAATGCAGGCGTACCACCATTTCATATGTACATCTGCTACTTGGAGCATATGACGAGGCCGCGGGAAGTATAGCAAAAGAACGCGTGCTGACGGTTACTGTCCACCGGAGCAATGGTGCTGAAAGCGGCAGACGAACAACAATCACCGCCCAGCGGTGTTCTTATAAAAAAGATCGAACAGCTGCGCGCTGTTCGGTCTTTTTCATGGAACGCTGTGTTTTTCAAGTACATTTTAGGATGCCTCTGTAAAACGGTGTCCATACGTTACAACAAAACGGAAAGGCACATCACAATGGAATTTACCGGAAGCTACCGGCACAAACTGAAATATCCGATCAGCCCTGCTGACGCGCTTGCGCTCAGACAGCGGCTCAGAGCCGTCATGAAGCGCAATCCGCACACGGTTTATATGATCTAACGCCGTTTCTCGTCGACGAACTCATCCCGGAGGGCTTACACATCCTCGCGGGTGCGCCGAAAATCGGCAAATCGTGGCTGGCCTTGTGTCTCTGCTTATGCGTTTCACAGGGGCAGCCTCTCTGGAATTTTGCAACAACGCAGGGCGAGGTCCTGTATCTCAGTCTCGAAGATTCGTTTCAACGCATCCAGACACGGCTCTTCGATCTGACGGAAGATGCGCCGCCGACGCTGCATTTTTCAATCATTGCCGACACGCTCAAGCATGGGCTGGAACAGCAGATTGAGCAATTTCTAGCGGAGCATCCGACCACAAAGCTTGTTGTGATCGATACATTACAGCGCGTTCGTAGCGTGAGCAGCGACAGTAATCTGTATGCAAATGACTATCAGGATATTGGCTTGCTCAAGAAACTTGCGGACAAGCGGCACATTGCAATCCTCTTGATTCACCATCTGCGGAAGCTCCACGATGACGATCCGATGAACATGATCTCTGGCTCGACGGGCTTAAGCGGCGCGGCAGATTCAACCTTCGTCCTGCAAAAAAGTTCACGCCTTGCCAACATTGCGTCCCTGCATTGCACGGGTCGGGACATCGCAGATCGCACATTAAAACTCGAATTTGGCGAGGAAGATCACGTCTGGAAACTGCTTGAGGACAGCAAAACTTGCAGCAGTGCTTCTAAGATTTCAACGCTTCAACTCACAAAACTTCTCTCTGAATTGCTCCGTGCCGATTCTACATATCTCGGCTCACCATCGGCACTGTCCGCAAAGATCGACCCTGACGGCAGCTTTGGCATCACGCCGAAAAAGATCACCCGGCTGGTGCGGGAAAGCGTTGCGGCTCTAAGGGAAAACGGGATTCTGGCAGATACCTAATCTCAATCAACTCGCGGTGCTGGCGAACATGGGCAAGGTGCAGCTCGCCAATCTGGACACGGCTGCGCAGGAATTCGCAAAAATCAACGTCACCCTGCGGCAGATGCAGAAAGGAGGGCGTGGAAAATCGCAATCGTCCATTTCGTGAATTACAAAAAAGGCACACAGACACGCGGCTGCATGAAAAGCGTGATGCGCTACGTCTCGCAGCCCGGAAAAACGTTCTGGGATAGTCAGAATCTCATCAGCGGCATCGGCTGCCAACCGGAAACGGCGTTCGATGAATTCCTGAGTACGAAGCTGCTGCACCACAAGGACGGCGGTGTCCAGTTTTACCACATGGTGCAGAGCTTCCCGAAGGGCGCAGACGTTGACCCGCGCACGGCGCACGAAGCCGCACGGCGGCTTGCCGGATACTTTGAGGGCTGTGAAATCCTCGTCTGCACCCACACCGACCGTGAACACATTCATTCACACTGCATCATCAACTGTCTCATGCCTGTCTATGCGCGGGGTGGTTTGACGCTTACGAACAGAACGAGACGGGAAGAATGACATGAGCATTCTTCCCGTCTCACTCTGTATCGTTCCGCGTGTGGGTCGGCCATTATACGGTTATAAGTACAAAAATGCGGCCGCATTCTTCCCACAGATATTTTCCACGATCTGCCCCAGCGCTTTTTCGTCTGCCGGGTACTGGCCGGCCTCTACCGACTCGCCGAGGCGGTTGCAGAGAATACGGCGGTAATACTCGTGGCGCGGGAACGAGCTGAACGAGCGTGAGTCGGTCAGCATACCGACGGACTTCGCAAGCAGACCGTTTTCCATCAACTCGCCCAGCTGGCGGCGCATGCCGCGGATGGTATCGTTGAACCACCAGGCCGCGCCGAACTGCACCTTGGGCGCGAAATTGACGGCCATGGTGGAGAGAACAGCGTTGTCGGCCGGATTCAAATTGTAGAGGATCGTATTCGGCAGGCTGTTTTCGCGTGCCAGGTCGCCCAAAAATGCGCCGAGCTGGAACGGGTCGGTCGTAAGGCCGACGCTGTCGCCGCCCGCATCCGGGCCGATCTCTGCCATCAAACGCGGGTTCTGGTTGCGGATGGGGCCAAGGTGCAGCTGCATGGCAACGCCATGCGCATGATACGCTTTGCCGAGGACGTGCAGCAGCTCCGCCTGTTTTGTGCCCGGAACGTAGGCAAATCTGCTGAACCCGTGGTCGGAGACCTTGCAGCCGTTTTCGCAGAAATAGTCCAGTGCCTTTCCCAGCGCTTCCGGCAGGCTGCCCGTGCCGTATTTTTCGCACAGTGCGCATTCTGCGTCCGGATTGCCGCCGAGATAGTTGTCCGGCCGGAACGACGGCAGAACGCGGAACGGGATCGTGGGGTCAGCCGCGATTTTTTTGTGCCATTCCAGCGTGTCCGCCGGATCGTCCGTCGTGCAGAGCACGCGAACGTTCATTTTTTCAAGGAGCGAAACCGCATCGTAGGCTTTCAGCTTTTCTTTTGTTTCCTCCCAGATAGCAGGCGCAGTCTCCGGCGTCAGCGGTGCGTATATCTCAAAATACCGCTGCAATTCCAGATGCGCCCAATGGTACAGCGGGCAGCCGACAAGCTGCGGCACGACCTCCGCCCATTTCTGGAATTTCTCGTACTCCGGCGCATCACCGGTAATATACTGCTCGTCCACGCCGCAGGCACGCATGGCGCGCCATTTGTAGTGATCTGCCGCCAGCCAGAGCTGCGTCAGATTTTCGTACTGCTTCCGCTCGGCAATCTCGCGCGGCGGCAGATGGTTGTGATAGTCGTAAATCGGCTGGTATTCCGCGTACTTGTGAAACAGCGTCCGCGCCGTCTCATTTTCCAGCAGGAAATCTTTGTCCATAAATGCTTTCATAGTCAGCCCTCAAATTTTTCACGGTTGATCCATAGCCCCAGCGCGGGGTTGGGGATATAATAGATTTCTTCGCCGTCCACGGTGTTATAACCGTAGTGCAGCTTTTCGGGATCGTACTTTTTCGCCAATTCGTCATAGCTTGCGCTCTGGAAGCCGACGCTTTTGATCTCCTGTTGGGAAATTTCCTTCACAGCGTAGGTGATGGAGAATCTGCCGTCAGATGAACCATGAATCAGATGTGCAGCCGCGCCCATGTTGTCGCGCAAATCTTGATTCTCCGGCTTGTTGAATTCGTCCAGCGTGTGCAGCCTGCCCTTATAGCCGTATTTGCGGATCAGCTTGTCGCACTGCGCATCCTCGCCGAATTTTGTCACGCCGGGGGCTAAGATGATCAGCTCTCCGCCGTCGGCGATCGCCATGCGGGTGCGGTAGACCGCCTTGTTGCCGAGCCATGTAGACTTGAACTCGCTGGGATCGAGATAGACCACGCATTTCTGGATGCCGTGCTCGACGAAGTCAATATTCTTCTCCTGCGCCAGCTTGACTGCTTCCGTCAGGCAGCTTCTTCCCTCGCCTATAAACAGGCCGTGCATGACGCTCTCGCCCTCCGGAGCCGTGCAGACGGTCAGGACAAAGAGGATCGGGCGCTTGTTTAAGAAGTGTTCCATGCCGTAGTCGAAGATCTTCCGCACGGGCGTATGGTCTTTCCCCATCATGCGCTCCATGCCGTAAACTGCGCCGACCATGTGCGACTTGTTTATCATATCGCTGCCGCCGACGCCGACAAAGAGGTTTTTGGAGTGGTTCGCCATGCCGATCACTTCATGCGGCACGACCTGACCGGGAGAAATGATGAGGTCATAGCTCTCGTCCATCACGCGGCGGTTGATCTCTACGCTGACGGGCTCGTGCCAGAGCCCCTCTGTGATTTCTTCGAGATAGGAAGCCGGTACTTCGCCGATTTTGACCACATCATGCCGCCAGTCATGGACGATCATGTTTTCATACGGAACGCCCTCGAACATAGCCTCCCACTGCTCTTTGGAAACCGGCTCATGCGTGCCGAGTGCGGGCATGATATCGACCTGCGCACCCATGGCCGTCAGCAGATGATAATAGATGCTTGTAATTCTCCCTGCCTGAGAATGAAACCGCGTGAAATCCGGCGGGAGGATGAGCACCTTTTGCAGCGTTCGGCCTGCCAGTGATTTTTCAAGCGCGTCTTTCAGCTCTGCGTCCGAAATGCCGCCATTCGCGGCGATTTTATAGATATCCTCCATGTCAAACACCGCTGTAGGCCGAAAAGCCGCCGTCCACGGGGATGACCACGCCGGTCACGAACGACGCGGCCTCGTTGTTGAGCAGGAACAAGAGTGCGCCCAGCAATTCTTCTGCCTGTCCGAAGCGACCCATCGGGGTCGCAGCCAGAATTTTCTTTGTCCGCGCCGTCGGCGTGCCGTCCGGATTCCAGAGAAGGGAGGCATTCTGCTTGCCGGAGAAGAAGCCCGGCGCGATGGCATTCACGCGGATGCCAACCTTGGAAAAATGCACCGCCAGCCACTGTGTAAAGTTCGACACGGCAGACTTTGCGCTGGAGTACGCCGGAATTTTGGTGAGCGGCGTGTAGGCATTCATCGACGAAATGTTGATAATATTGCAGCCCTCGCGCGCGACCATATCGCGGGCGAACGCCTGCGTGGGAATGAGAATGCCCATGAAGTTGAGGTTGAAGACAGACGCAACGCCCGCCTCGTCCAGATCGAAGAAGCTCTTGGTGTCGGCGTCCAGATCGCCCGGCTCGTAATACTCCTTGTCGGTCGTCGCGCTGGGGTGGTTGCCGCCCGCACCGTTGAGGAGGATGTCACAGGGGCCGAAGTCGGCCAGCACCTGTTCATGGCAGGCCATAACTGCGGCCTTGTCCAGCACGTTGCATTCGTAGGCTTTCGCAGTGCCGCCCTCGGCGGTGATCTCGTCCGCCAGCTTCTGAACGTTGGCGTATGTACGTCCCAGCAGCGCGACCTTCGCGCCGCTGGCGGCCAACGCCCTGGAAAAGACGCTGCAAAGCGTTCCCGCCGCACCGGTGATAACGGCAACCTTGCCGGTCAAATCCGTGTTCAAAGGAAGATTCATATCGTTGCCCTCCTTATGCGTTGTAGGTGGACGCGGCGGTATTTCCGCCGTGGCCGGTCCAGTTGGTGTGGAAGAACTGCCCTCTGGGGCTGTCGAGCCGTTCATAGGTATGCGCGCCGAAGTAGTCGCGCTGTGCCTGCAAGAGATTTGCGGGCAGGCGGTCGGTGGTGTAGCCGTCGAAGTAACTCAGCGCCGCAGTCATGGCCGGAGCCGGAACGCCGTAAGAGACAGCCGCAGCTGCGACCTTGCGCCACGCAGGAATGAGTTTTTCCATCGTGCTCTTGAAATACGGGTCAAGCAGGAGATTTGACAGCTCCGGATTTTTGTCATACGCTTCCTTGATCTTGCCGAGGAAGACGGACCGGATAATGCAGCCGCCGCGCCACATGAGCGCGATACCGCCGTAGTTGAGGTTCCAGCTGTAGGTTTTCGCCGCCGTGCGCATGAGCGTGTAGCCCTGCGCGTAGGAGATGATCTTGGACGCATACAGCGCCTGCCGGATAGCTTCGACCATTTCCGCTTTATCGCCGGTAAAGGCAGGAATGTTGCGATTATATTCCTTCGCTGCCTCGACGCGCTCATCTTTCATGGCGGACAGGCAGCGCGCAAACACGGCTTCACCGATGAGCGTCAGCGGAACGCCCTCGTCCAGCGCGGCGATGCCCGTCCATTTGCCCGTACCCTTCTGGCCGGCGGTGTCGAGAATCTTTTCCACGATGGGCTGGCCGTCGGTGTCCTTGTAGGCAAGGATATCGCGAGTAATTTCAATTAAGTAAGAATCCAGTTCCGTCTTGTTCCATGCGGCAAAGACCTCGTGCATTTCATCATCGTTCATGCCGAGCAGATCACGCATAAGCTGATACGCTTCGCAGATGAGCTGCATATCGCCGTACTCAATGCCGTTGTGCACCATCTTGACAAAGTGCCCCGCGCCGTTTTCACCGACCCAGTCACAGCACGGCGAGCCGTCCTCGACCTTCGCGCAGATGGACTGGAAGATGGGCTTCACATACGGCCACGCGGCAGGAGAGCCGCCGGGCATCATGCTGGGGCCTTTCAGCGCACCCTCCTCGCCGCCGGACACGCCGGTGCCGATGTAGAGCTTGCCCTTGGATTCCACATATGCCGTCCTGCGGATGGTGTCCGGGAAGTGGGAATTGCCGCCGTCAATGAGAATATCGCCGTCGTCGAGGAGCGGCAGGAGTTTTTCAATCATGTCGTCCACGGCCTGTCCCGCTTTGACCATCATAAAGACTTTGTGGGGCTTTTCCAGATTGTCCACCAGTTCTTCAAGGCTGTGGCAGCCGATGATGTTCTTGCCCGCCGCTCTGCCGTTTACGAATTTGTCTACCTTTTCCGTCGTGCGGTTGAAAACGGCCACGGTGAAGCCCTTGGATTCCATGTTCATGACCAGGTTTTCACCCATGACGGCAAGGCCAATGAGGCCAATATCTGCTTTCTTCAAAATCATACCTCCTATTATTCAAACCAAATCGAAGCCCGGCGCAAGCGGGTTCGATTTGGAAAGGAAAAACAATGCTGGCGGTCGATGCGGCCGACCTTGGGCGGCCACATGACCTCACAGCGTTGTTTTGACGTCATCGCTGCACGCGGGCATTACCCTTATAGATGTCCCAGACCTGCTTTTCGTCGGCAGGCTCGGCGTAGTCATTGAGGCTAGATGCGGCCAGAACGCCGGTCGCCCAGCCGAATTGCAGGCATTTTTCCGGCTCCCAGTCGTTCAGCACGCCGTACAGCAGTCCGCCCGAAAAGCCGTCACCGCCGCCGATGCGGTCGAGCACCTGAATCTCGCGCGGCTCCTCGACGTACCATTTTCCGTCCGCCAGCAAAATTGCACCCCAGAGGTGCTCGTTTGCCGAAATGACCTGACGAAGCGTTGTGGCAAACATCTTCGCGTTCGGATACTGTTCCTGCACCTGCGAGATCATGCCCTTGAACGATTCAATCTTGGAGGACAGATCTTTTCCGCCCGCTTCGGGGCCTTTGAAGCCAAGGCAGAGCTGGAAATCCTCCTCATTGCCGATGAGCACGTCGGCCAGCGACGCAATCTCACTGAACGCCTTGGGAAGTTCCTCCTCACGGCCTTTCCAGAACGTGGCGCGGTAGTTAAGGTCGAAGGAGACGAGCGTACCGTACTGCTTCGCGGCCTTTGCCAGCGCAAGGCAGCACTCCGTTGTCTCATGGCTCATAGCCGCGATGAGGCCGGACAGGTGCAGGATTCCGACGCCCTCCTGACCGAAGATACGCTCGATATCAAAATCTTCGATGGAAAGCGTTCTGCCGACCTCGCCCGCGCGGTCATTCCAGAGACGCGGTGCGCGCAGCCCAAAGCCGGAATCCGCGATGTTGAACTGATGGCGATAGCCCCACGGCCCGCCCTGCTCCATGTCCAGCCCCTCAAAGCGGATGTTCCGCGCGCGGAGCTGGCGCTTGATGAAGTCCGCGATGGGGCTGCCCTTGACGAATTTCGTGAGCGCGAGGCACTCGTGGCCAAGGCTAGACGCAACGTTCAGCACGTTCGTCTCCGCGCTGGTCGCCTGCATATAAAACAGGTTGCTGTTCTGTACCGCCATCCGCTCCGGCGGCGTGATGCGCACACCCATGCTCGTCGGGCACGCAATGGCATATTGATAGGTTTTCTTCATAGAGTCCTTTCTTTGATTCGGTTGAACCATCAAAGGCCGGGTGCACGCACCCGGCCTTTGTGTATGTTGGGTGTTCGGACTTATTTAGCGTCCGGTTTGCTGATAGTGGCTTTCGATTTAACTGCGATAATACCGAAATAGAATTCCTCGCCCACAAAGTCGCTGCTTGTGAGTTCTTTCTCAAAATAGGTCTTGTCATTGATTTTCAGAAGTACCTTGACGGTGCTCTCATTCACATCAATGATGCCAAATTCGATATTGTATGACTGTCCATCGTTCAGACTTGGTACTTCGGACGTTACAAAAACCGCCTGTTTATCCTTGCCGATGCAGCGCAGAACGGCACTGTCTTTGTTGAAATCCACATAAATGCCTCCGGCACCCCAATACACATTTCCGGCCCGGAACCAAGCGTGAATCCGTCATAACCATCGTCAGCATAGCGCGTCCGCGTATATTTGAAGCGGAAAATCGTGTTTTTGTAGGTCTTTCCGTTGTAGCCGCCGACAGAGTAGGTAGAGCTTAGATCACCATCTGCTGTGACACTGCCGTTCTCAAATGTAAGCGCCTTATTCCAGCCGGTCGTCCAATTCTTCATATCCGCCAGCATATCCGTCACATCGACCACAGCATAGCTGGGGCCGTCCTGTGTGTCCGGCTTGCTAATGGTGGCTTTCGATTTAACTGCGATAATACCGAAATAGAATTCCTCGCCCACAAAGTCGCTGCTTGTGAGTTCTTTCTCAAAATAGGTCTTGTCATTGATTTTCAGAAGTACCTTGACGGTGCTCTCATTCACATCAATGATGCCAAATTCGATATTGTATGACTGTCCATCGTTCAGACTTGGTACTTCGGACGTTACAAAAACCGCCTGTTTATCCTTGCCGATGCAGCGCAGAACGGCACTGTCTTTGTTGAAATCCACATAAATGCCTCCGGCACCCCAATACACATTTCCGGCCCGGAACCAAGCGTGAATCCGTCATAACCATCGTCAGCATAGCGCGTCCGCGTATATTTGAAGCGGAAAATCGTGTTTTTGTAGGTCTTTCCGTTGTAGCCGCCGACAGAGTAGGTAGAGCTTAGATCACCATCTGCTGTGACACTGCCGTTCTCAAATGTAAGCGCCTTATTCCAGCCGGTCGTCCAATTCTTCGTATCCGCCAGCAGTTCCGTCACATCGACCACGTCGTATGTGGGTTCGGGCTCGGGATCGACGGCCTTGCCGGTCTTTTCAATGGTCACGGACGCGGTGTTGACGCTGCCAAAGCAGAAGTAGCCCGCAGTATTCGCCAGCTTGGAGTCGGTGTAGACCTCATTGAACCATTCCGCGCCGTCTACCTTGACGATAACGCGAAGCTGGTTTGCCGCGATTTGGCAGACGCTGAGCGAAATGTCATACGTTTTGCCATTGTCCAGCGACAGACCGCTTGTTGTCTTTGCAATCAATCCCGCATCGCCGCGCGCATAAAGCGTAGCTTTTCCATTTTCAAAGGCAATCATCACGCCGCCGCTGTTCCATGGAAGATTTGTGACACTGTTTTCAAAGCTCCAAATGATCGCGCCGTAGTCGTTGCCCTCGCCCGTCGTTTGGGTGTATTTGAGTTGGAATTCCGTGTTGCGGTATTTTTCCTTCTTGTATCCGGCCAGCGCATAGGCCGTCTTGGTCGTACCGGCAATGGAGACCGTGCCGTCGCCGAATGTCGGAGCAGTCTTAAACCCGGCCCACGAGAAGTCCGTCCAGTTTGCCGTGTCTGCGATCAGCGTGTCCAGCGGAAGCTCCGCTGTCTTGTTATAGTGCTTGTCGTTGCCGGACAGGTCGTTCAGCGTGACCTGCACACCGCCGGGGCAGGCAATCGCGCCGAAATATCCGCCTGCACCGTGGAGCGTTGCGTCGGTGATTGTCTCGTCAAACAGCGTCTTGCCGTCCACGGTCACGAAAATGCGCACATCGGTGGAGTTCACGTCCACAATGCCAAAGCTCACGTCGTAGATCATATCGGAACGGAAGAACTCGCCGGTAACGGTCTTCAGAATGCCGCTCTCATCGCCGTAGCGCTGAAGCTCAACCTGATAGGGCTTGATGACGACCAGAACGCCCTTATCTGCCCACGGCATTGCGACCGGATCGTTCAGATTGAAGTAGAAGCCGCCCCAGGTGTCAGCACCCTCCGGGATCACCTGCTTGTACTTGAAGTTGAACACCTTGCCGGAGAACTTCTCGTCGGCGAAAGCGGCCAGCTCATAGCTTGCTTCGCTGCTCGTGATGGAAAGACTCCCGTCCTTGAATTCCGGAGCATTTCCCGTGTAGGTCTTCCAGCTGCCTTCGCTGCGGACGAGCGTTGCTACGTTAATCTTGTTGCCGAGGCTGCCGAGTTCCACATGGACGCCCTCACCGCTGGCAACCGCGCCGTAATAGCCCTGCATACCAAGAAGCTTGGGATTCGTGACCGTCTCATCGAACAGCGTCACATCGTCTGCCGTCAGGACGATCCGCACATCCGTCGAATTCACATCATACATACCGAACGTCATCCGATAGGTCTTGCCGTTTTCGATCAGGTTTGTCTTGTTCTCCAGAACCGTTGTGCTGCTGCCGTCGCGGATCTGCAATTCGATCACGTTCGACTTGATGCAGACCAGCAGGCTGGGATTTTGCCATGGAATCGTGCCCGCGCCCTGGGTATTGAAGAACAGGCCGCCCCATTTATCCGACTCGCCAACCGTTGCGGAGAGCTCCTGCTTGTAGTTAAAGTGCAGCACACGGTTGGTATATGCTTCACCTGCGTATCCTGCCTGCGTGTGGCTGCTGCCTTCGAGGATCATCTTGCCCGCGATGAACTTCGGCTCTGCGGAGCCGTTGGAGGTCTGCCAGTGTTCTTCGTCTTCAATCAGGCTGTCGATTACAAGCTTTGTACCGACGCTGCCGAGCACCAGACTGTACCCGCTTATCGGCGCAGTCAGCACGCCGAAGTGCCCTTCAGCAGTGTGCAGATATTGATTGTCCATCTCGTGGCTGAATACCGCAGTCCCATCCACGGTCAGGATAAAGCGCACATCGGTGCTGTTGAGATCGTATACGCCGAAGTCAACGCGATACGTTTTGCCGCTCTCAAATACAAAGTTGCTGTCCAGTTGAAGCGCCTCGTTGACGCCGTCGCGGATCTGAAGTTCCGTACCGGTCGTCTTAGCCACGACAAGAACACCCTTTGTTGTCTGATTGAACGGCAGTGCCTCTGCGTCGCCCATGTTGAAGTAGAAGCCGCCCCAGCCACTGCCGGACTGCTGATAGGTAAAGCGGAAGGTCTTATTGGTATACGCCTTGCCGGTGTAGCAGGCCGTCTGGTAGGCGGAAGCCGCGGTCAGAGTCAGCTTGCCTCCGGTAAAGGTAGGCTTTCCTGCCTTATTTTCTGCATGCGGCGTCCAGTTTTCCGTATCCTCGATCAATGCGTCGATCTCGATCACATCGGTCGCGGTACCGGCGTTCTGGTTGTTGCAGAAGCGGGTGTACGCCTTCTGGAACGCAGCCACGCCGAGATCAAAGTCATACTGGCTGATCGGGTCCTTTGCCAATACGGCCTCCGCGTCGGCAATGGCCGCCGTGATGAGGTCAATTTCCTTCTGTGTCCACTCGCCGGGATCGTCGCCGATCTGTGCGGCTTCGACCTTAGCTTTGGCCTCGTCTACCAGCGCGCGGAATTCCGTCTTATCTACCGTGCTGGTGAACGCCACGAAAACAGGCTCAGACCAGACAGGCTCGCCCTGTGCGCCGCGGCTGTCCACGGGCGTCAGCTTGCAGCGGATCCACCTGCCCTCGCAGATGGGGGTCACGGTGAACTCGGTGCAGGTCATGTTGTCGCTGACCTTTTTCCAGTTCAGGTAGAACAGGTCGTCGCGGCTTTCGGAAATGTAGTAGTTCGCAATGGTCGCGCCCTCACGGTCGCCGTCCGCGTCAGAGAAGGTATATGCCGCCGTGATGGTCTGGCCGACCTCCGCCGTGCCGGAAACGGAAACGCCGGAAGCAGTCGGCTTCTGGTTGCCGGGGAAGCTCTTCACGCCGATCTTGCTCTGGTCGATCTGCTCGAAACCGGGAAGCCGCGCCAGAACAGAGTCGACCAGCGCATAATTACCGCTTGCGTAACCGGCAAACAGCTGCCGGTTGTCGCCCTCGCCCTTCAGGATCGCCAGATTTTCCTCGATGCCGGTGATCTTGCTGTTCTGATGATCGTTTGTTTCGACCCAATTACTCTCGCCCTTTTCGCTGCCGCGCGGCGAAGCGTCGGTATAAATCAGGATATTGTTCTCGAAGGTATTCTGGATGTAGAAATCCGTCGCGCCCTCTCTCGCCGCAGCCATCCACGGCCAGCGTTCCGTATACCGTTCGTTGTTCCAGACCTGCTTTAGTGTGTCCGCTGTTCCGTAGCCGCTGTCGCTGGTCATGCGCGTTTCAAAATTGCTGTCGATATACGCATAAAGCGCGCACGGCATATCAATAAAGAGGTTATTTGTGATTACATTGTCATGGCCGCAGTTGATCTTGATCGCTTCGATATAATTTCCAGAAGCACCCGGGCCAAAGATATTGCCGGTGATCGTTGCGCCGCTCAGGCCGTCGTCCATGTAAACGGCGCTGCCCGCGAAGTTGGGATAGGATGCGTCGTTGTTGCCCAGGTTGTAGAAATGATTGTTCCGGATAATAAGTCCCTGGCAGCGCGCGTCACGCCCGCCGTAGACTGCAGCCATATCCTTGCCGTTCAGGATCACGTCATGGAACAAGTTGTTCTCGATCACGCAGTCCAGCGAGGTCTCCGCATCGCCCGCAATGGCGAAGTTCAGCGCGATGTCCGTGATGTTATAGACCTCATTGCTGGAGAAGGTATTCTTCACACCGCGAAGCTTCACACCGCCTTCGTTGAACGTGCGGTGCTGGTTCGTATCGTGGATGCGGCAGTTTGAGATGAAGTTGCAGCCCGGCGTCATGGTCTGGAAGTCGCCGCCGTCCAGATACATGGCCGTGACGGACGTATAGGCGATTTCAGAGTTCTGAATGCCGGAGTTCGTGGCGTTGTCGATGCTGATGGCTCGTTCTTCAAAATCCGTCAGCGTACAGCTGTCGATGACACAGTGGTCGCCGCCGTCCATGACGATGCCGTCCTTTTTGGAGGACGTAACTGTCAGTCCCTCGAGGTTGAGATACGA